>Ga0210384_10000390_pt1 | contig 67213 bp, 51 predicted proteins | sample IncBWH2MmetaG_FD_160574 | JGI IMG/M metagenome (GOLD analysis project Ga0210384, IMG submission 160574) | Forest soil microbial communities from Barre Woods Harvard Forest LTER site, Petersham, Massachusetts, United States - Inc-BW-H-2-M | ecosystem: Environmental > Terrestrial > Soil >... | reverse complement strand
TTGAAGGAGTGATTGGCAATGATGCCGCCGGGGACAACGGGAGCCGTCCGCCCGGCAGGCGTAAAATTGCTGTGAATCATGATATTGAACTTGCCCTGGTCTTCAATTTCGGCGTCGTATACCTGGATCTCATCGGTTTGCGCAAAGGTCACCGCCGGCGCGGCAAACACACCGAAAGCAATCCATCCCAGCACGAAATATATGTTTCTCTGAAAGAATTTCATTTTGCCCCATGCTCTCCCTGTAGACGGATTTCCCACCTTCCATCAATTTTTCGGAACTGTAGGCGACGGACAAGCAACGCCAACCTGATATTGCCTTACAATATTCGATCGGTTGTTTTCTCACCGCCAGAGCAAGGCGGGATCGTCGCCTCGAATTTCACCCCTGGCAAAGCTGGCCGAGAATAACTCAGCCTGCCTCTCGCGGCAAATGGACTTTTCTAATGGGAAAGCGCCGGAGTATTATCGGCCCGCGATGGATTGGAAAATTTGGCCAGGACACACGCAGTCTCACTTTGGGAGGCAATCGGCGATGCTCCCTTTGCGCAAGTGAAGGTATTTTGCGCTCTCACCGGCGCGGCATTCTGGAGCGGACCGTCCCGCTTCTCCAACTCCTCAAGCCATTCCGTTGCCGCCGGTCCAGCGCCAGGCATCTGACTTTTTTCTTTCGCCGCCGGCGATCGAATGCGACGAGGCGCGCCATCGCCGAACCAGCCGAAGAGCAATCCGCAAATCCCGCGAAAATTTGGAGTTTGGTTGCCGCCCGCGACACCATGAGCTTGGCAGGAGCGGTTTTGTAGCGCTGGCGTCCCGCCGGCATTCTTGCATTGTCCAGACATCTGAAGAATTGCCGGCGAGACGCCGGCGCTACACAAGCAAATTCAAGCGCGCGGGTGCGCCTTGTCAAACACTTCCATCAGTTGGCGAATCGTGGCATGCGTGTACCGCTGCGTGGTGGAAAGCGAAGAATGTCCCAGCAATTCCTGAATGGCGCGAAGGTCCGCGCCATCGGCCAGCAAGTGCGTGGCGAACGCGTGCCGCAACGAATGCGGGTGCAAGTCCCAATTCACGTTGGCCAGCCGCGCGTATTTTTTGACGATGCGCGCCACCGACCGCTGCGTCAGCCGCGTGCCCAGATGATTGAGAAACACGGCCTGCCGGTCGCCGCGTCCACCGGCCTTGCGCAGCATTTCCTCGCGCAAGGGCTGATACGCTGCGAGCGCCTGTTCGGCTTTGCCGCCGTAAGGGATGATGCGTTCCTTGTTCCCCTTGCCGCGCACTCGCAGCATGAGTTCCTTCCGGTCCACGTCTACAAGGTTCAATCCAGTGAGTTCGCTGACACGAAGCCCTGAAGCGTACAGCAACTCGAGAATCGCGCGGTCGCGCTTGACCATCAGGCGGCTGTCGTCGTCCGCGGATGCATGTCTGCCGCGCCTGGAACCCCGCGCCGGTCCCGGCGTCACGCTATCGAGAAATGCATTCAGATCCTCGGCACTTAGAACCGCGGGGATGCGCTTCGGCAGCTTGGGAGTCGCCACCATGCGCGCCGGGTTCCGCATGACCATCCCTTCCCGCACCGCAAATTTGAAGAACGACCGGATCGCCGCGAGCTTCCTGGCAATCGAGGATTTTTCCAGTTTCAGGTCATGCAGGTGCGCCACGAATTCGCGGATCATCAGGTGCGTGACTTCCTGGGGAGAGGGCATCGCCGTGCCGGGCGGGGTCAGGAAAGTGAGGAACTGCCCGAGGTCATTATCGTAGCTGCGGATCGTGTGCGGGGACGCGTTGCGCACGGAACGCAAATAAATCAAAAATTGCTTTACTGCGGAGTCCATTTTCCCCCTGCCCGGCCGCCGGTTTTGCGGCTTCGTGTCTGCGCACGGAAGAGCCCGCGTTCCTTTCGAGAAAACGAAAACGCGGCGAGTCCGCGGAGGCGCTCAGGATTGGGCTGTGCCCACGGGTTCGGGAACGCCTGGCACGGGGACTTCCGGAAGAGCCGCTTCCCAATCACAACCCTCTTTGATACAGGTTCTCACCGCGCCCAGCTTGCCGCGCTTCTCCACAATGAATGCCGCCCCGCATTTCGGGCAGGCCTCGGGGATCGGCAGGTGCGGGGTCGTAAAATCGCAGGCCGGATATTTGTTGCACCCGTAGAAGACTCGCCTGCGGCCCTTCCTGGCGACCCTCTCCGTCAGTTCGCCCACCTCGCACTTCGGGCACTTGATGCCCAGGGTCTTGGCGCGGATGAACTTGCATTTCGGATAGCCGGTGCAACCGGTGAATTCGCCGTACTGGCCGTGCTTCTTGACCAGTTGCGAGCCGCATTCGGGACATTTTTCATCCAGCAGTTCGTCGGGCTGCAGCGCGCGGCGCGTGCCGGCCTTCAACCGGCGCGTCGTCTTGCAATCGGGATACCCCGTGCAAGCCAAAAACATTCCCCAGCGTCCGCGCTTGATCACCATCTCGCGCCCGCAGTTGTCGCAGGCTTCGATCTTCGCCGCGCCATCCTCGCCCTCGGGAGGCAATTCCGGCGAGAGATCGCGAATGAAATCGCAATCCGGATAGCGCGAACAGCCCAGGAAAAAGCCGTGGCGGCTGATGCGTTCCAGGAGTTTGCCTTCCCCGCACTTCTCGCACTTTTGTCCCGTGGGAATCCCCGCTTTGTAGGATTCCATCTCGTCCTTGGCCTGCTCCAGGTCGGCCGCGAAACGCCCGTAGAATTCCTTGACGGCCCTCTTCCAGGGAAGTTTTCCCTCTTCGATTTCGTCGAGTTCCTCTTCCATGCGCGCCGTGAAGCCCACATCGAAAATATCCTCGAAGCTCTTCACCAGCAGGACACTCACTTTTTCCCCGAGCATCGTCGGCGCAAACCGTCCCTGGTCCTTGGTGACGTATTCGCGCTCGACGATCGTCGATATGATGGAAGCGTAAGTCGAAGGGCGGCCGATCCCTTTTTCTTCCAACTCTTTCACCAGGGTTGCTTCGGTGTAGCGCGGCGGCGGCTCCGTAAAATGCTGTTCGGGGCGCATGGTCTCGAGACGCAGCGTCTCGCCTTCGGCGACCTGCGGCAATACGGCCTTGCTCGCGTCCGCATCGGCGTCCTCGTCATCCTCGGCCGACACCTGGTAAACAGCCAGGTAACCATCGAATTTCTGGACTGAGCCGGAGGCTCGAAACGTGTAATCGCCCGCAGCCACGTCGACCGTCGTCTGATCGAACACCGCCGGCACTATCTGGGAGGCCACAAACCGCTGCCAGATCAGCTGGTACAGGCGGAACATGTCGTCGCTCAGGAAAGGCCTTACGTCCTCAGGCGTTCGGGCGGCATCGGTCGGGCGAATGGCTTCGTGCGCGTCCTGCGCGTCCTTCTTGGACTTGAAGAAATTCGGCTTTTCGGGCAGGTACGGTTGTCCATAGCGGGAGCCGATCAGGCCACGCACCTGGTCCAGCGCATCATTTGAAACTCGCACCGAGTCCGTGCGCATGTAAGTGATCAGCGCAACCGAGCCTTCCTGGCCAAGCTCCACGCCCTCGTACAGCCGCTGCGCGAGGCCCATGGTGCGTTTGGCGGTGTACCGCAGGCGATTGTAGGCGGCTTGCTGCAGCTTTGAGGTGGTGAATGGAGGTGGCGCGAAGCGGCGCTTTTCCTTCTGTGTGACCCCGGCCACTTTCCATTGCGCTTTTCCGGCCACGGCCACAATGGCGTCCGCCTCGGCCTGGGTGTGGACTTCAATATCCTCGCCCTTATATTTGGTAAGTTTTGCTTCGAACGCGGGCGGCTCGCCCGCGGCCAGCATGGCATGGATGGTCCAATATTCCACCGGGACGAACGCGCGGATTTCGACCTCTCGATCCACAATCAGGCGCAGCGCCACCGTCTGCACGCGTCCGGCGGAAAGTCCCCGGCGCACCTTGTCCCACAGCAGCGGTGAAATTTTGTAGCCGACCAGGCGGTCCAGGACGCGGCGCGCTTGCTGCGCGTCCACCAGGTTTTCGTTGATCTCGCCGGGATGTTCGAACGCCGCCTTGATCGCCTTGGAGGTGATTTCGTTGAACATCACCCGGAAAATATTTTTTCGAGCGATGACGGGTTTGCCCTTGGCGACCGCTTTCTTGACGGGCTTCTTGGCTTTCTTCTTGCCCTTCTTTCCGTTCCCGTTCGTTTCCTCGATCGCCTTTTCTTCTTCGGTGATGAATTCGAGCTTGGGCCCGCTCAACACATCGGCCAGATGAGCGCAAATCGCTTCGCCTTCGCGGTCCGGATCGCCCGCCAGGTAGACGGCATCGGCGGTGGCGGCGGCTTTCTGCAGTTGCGTTACGACGCCTGTTTTATCCGGATTGACTTCATAAGTAGGCGCAAATCCATGCTTGATATCAATGCCCAATACCTTCTTGGGCAGGTCCATGATGTGCCCGTAGGAGGCTTTGACCGTGTAATTGCGACCCAGGTATTTGTTAATCGTCTTCGCTTTTGCGGGCGATTCGACGATAACCAGCGATCTTCCCATAACTTTTTTGTAGACTCCAACGCTCGCCGTGGCGTGCGTTTTTCCCTTTCTGTTCCCCTAGCGTGGCCCTCGTTCCCACCGTTTGTCAACGCTTGATAGATGCGTCTTGTGTCCTTCTCGATTCTATGCGCTGCGGCACAATGGTGCAGGTGGTGTAATGTCAATAAGTTAGAGGGTAATCTCTGCGTTCGGTATTTCGCGCCGGCTCACCAGCTGAGTCGCCGCTATAAAAGGATTTTGATGAATTGCTTCCCCGGTAGCTGCCTGACCATCCCTTTCATTTCCATCTCGCACAGCGTCGCCAGAACCTCCGAAGAGTTCAATTCCGCCTTCTCCACCAGCTCATCCACGTGAATCGACTCGTCCGTCCCCAACAGGCTGAAGATTTTCTTCTCCACCGCAGAGAGCGCCTCCTCAAACAGGGATGCACGCTCGGCGCTGGTGGTCGCCTCGACGGGAAACAATTCGGCGCGGATCTCCGTCGGCAATTCCTCGATGACGTCTTCCCAGGACGTCACCAGCTTGGCGCCTTGCTTGATCATCTGGTTCGGGGCAAAGCTGACGTCCACAGTGACGTTCCCGGGCACGCCATAAACTTCGCGCCCGAATTCCATTGCCAGTCGGGCCGTGATGAGCGAACCGGAATACTGCGCGCCCTGCACCACCACCACGCCCAGGGAAATTCCCGCAACCACGCGGTTGCGCACCGGAAAATTCTCGGGGGCGGGGTGCGTGCCCAACGGAAATTCGCTGATCAGGGCGCCGCGCTTTTCCACTTCCGCGAACAATTTCCTGTTCTCCTTCGGATAGATCACGTCCACGCCCGTACCGAGCACGCCGATCGGCGCCCCGTGCGTGGCCCGGCAAGCGCCCTGGTGCGCCAGGCTATCTATGCCTCGCGCCATGCCGCTGACGATGGACAGGCCGCGCTCGGCCAGGTCATGCCCCAGCCGCTCCGCCACTTGATTGCCGTAAGGCGTCGGGCGGCGCGTGCCCACCATGGAAATCGAATGCCGGTTCAGCACGCCGGCGTCTCCACGGACATAGAGCAGCGGAGGCGGATCGTAGATCTCGAGCAGCCGCTGCGGATATTCCGGCTCGTCCCAATTCAGCAGGCGGCAGCCCAGCTTGCGGACTTGCGCAAGTTCTTCCTCGGCGTCCTTGTGCGCGCGCTTGGATTGAATGGCCTGCGCGGGCGCGGCCGGAAGATGGCACGCCTCGAGTGCCGTGAGGGAGGCGCGAAAAACTTCTCCGGGCGAACCGAATTCGCGCAGTAATTTCCCGGTGAGACGCGAGCCGAGGCCCGGCGTCAGCGATAGCGACAGCCAATCGAGGGAAGCATCCAGTTCCACGGCAGCAGTGACGCTACTCTTTTGTCACTATTCGTGTCAAGTGGCACAAGTTTCAGCCTGTGGGTTTGAGTTGCATGCACAGCGACCGAGCCGCGACCAACCCCCCCCAGGCTGTGCCACTCATTCTGTCGGCGGGCGAAGTGTACGCATCTACCGAGCGCATCGAAACGGCGCAGGCGGTTTGCGGAAAATCAGGATCAGGCGAGCCCTTCAATAATTCGGATGTCGCGCTCGGCAGCGCCATCAATCACGCGACACGCCGCCTGGTACGCGGTGCTTTCAAAAGTTGATGTCGCCTTCTCCACGCTGTCGAACTCGATGACCACGGTTCGCATGTTCTTCCCCGCTTCGTAAGTCTTTGTCGGCAGCCCTCGGCCCAGGAATCGGCCGCCGCCGCTTTGGATTGCGGGGCCCGCCAATTTCGCGTACTCGGCAACCGCGTCCGGGTTTGAGATCGTTCGGTAAAAACAAATCCAATATCCTTTGGCCATGTCGCTCTCCTAGCAGGAAACGTTCATCGCATTGCAGTTGATTAAATGAAGGCCAGCGCGAACCATAACCTCGCGCGGTGACCGGCTTCGCTTCTTCAAGCGCGAAAGTCTACCGTGTCTCTTCTTTCATCGCAAGAAGGCTCACATAGTTCAATCCTGCCTGCGACGGCCTGCCATCCGGAAACTCACCGCTTCAAGGACACGCCCAGCAAAATCCGGCTGGCGACGGGCTCGCCGGCGTTGTACGCGGGAATGAATTTCCAGTTTGAAGTGGACTTGATGAGTCCCTCGTCAATCGCTTGAACGTTTCCGCGCACTTCGACGGAGCGAACTTTACCCGCGGAATCAATCACCAGTTCCAACGTCGACTCCGTTTGCGCCAGCTCGATCTCCAAGGGAGTCACGGGAGGCGGCCGCTCCATCAGGATGGCTACGGGCGGCGTAATTTCCGATTTGGGTTTTACACCTTTGGGCGTCACTCCTGTCAATGGGGCCACGGTGGTTGTACCGTCGAAAATTTTCACTGGTATTTCCCGGCCAGAGGGAACCGCCGTTGACACGCCATCCACTTGGGAGCGGATCCCCCGCGCGCGCGCGCTCAAGAGTGCGGCGCGAATCCGATCCATGTCCGCGGCGGGCCACATTTCGGCGAGGGAATGCCAAGCCTCCTCTTCACGCCCGCTGTAAAGGAAGGACCAAACGATTTCCAACACGCTCACTTTTACGCTTCGCAGGCGCGCCAGCCAGGCGGCCGGCAAAGCGGCAGCGGACGCCAGCTTGCCGTCGCTCAGTTTGAAATCGCCAAGATCCTGGGGAGTAAGTTTGGCCCGCTCGTCAGCGATTTTCTGGTCAAAATAAGGCCGGAACTCGGAACTTGCGTCCAGCAATCGCCCGCGCACAAAACGCAGGACGATCGGCGGCGCAAAGTCCAGATCGCTCAACTTCAGGCTCTCGAAACCTTCCACCGAGGCGGCGTCGTCCGTCCAGATTTCGACCCGGCCATCCAGATCGGTGTCCGCCGCGCTGAAGGACCGTCCTCCAGTAATGCTGCGAAGCAGCTCAGGCGGTTCCCGCAGGGAATAAATTCTGTATTCCATGCAGCACTCGACCTTCGATTTTTTCACTTGAACCGCGACGACGGGCACGCCCACGCCCAGATCCACGCCGAAGGCATCGACATCCAGCTCCGGAGCCGCGTCCGAGACCACCAAACGCTGATCGCCCCAACTGAGCGCTGATTCGCAGACTCGATTCTCCAGTTCCCCTAGCTTTGCCGCTCCAACGCGCACTTTAACGCCGGTGGCGAACTCCGCTTCGAAATAGCCCGCGCCTCCGCGGCAGACCACGTTACGGCTTTGGGCATCGCACAGAATGGGCGTCAGGCAGGAAAGCAGAAATAACGCGAACGCCGCCGCGCCGAATCGAAATGGCGTTCCGGGCACGCAATCAGACGGCGGAACGGATAAGTTCTCTGAAGTCTTGCGTCGGGCACACGTTTGGCAAATTTTGTCCATTTCTTTACATCTCTGGTTGGCGCTCCATATTCTTTCACAAATGCCCGTGCAATGGCTTGTCCAAGGTCCGCTGCGTTTAAAGTCGCAGCAACTTGACCAGCGTGCCGCCGAGGATCGCTTCCTTTTCCTTGTCACTGAGGAACGGCGCGTTCAGAACCAGATCCACGTTGGAATGCCAATTAAACGGCATATCCGTTCCAAAGACAACCTGCGCTGTGCCGGCTTCCGCCACGAGATGGCGCAAACCCTCTTCGGAAATGACGATCGTGTCGACCAGAACCTGGTTCTTCAGATAGTCGCTCGGTTGTTTTTTGTTCGCGCAATCGGCATTGGGCCGCACCTCGCAGGCGACTTCAGTCCGCCCGAGATAGGACGGCAAGTAGCCGCCACCGTGAGCCGCGCAGATTTTCAAGCCGGGAAAGCGGTCGAAAGCACCGTTAAACATCATGCGCGTGAGGAAAATCGTGGTTTCCAGGGGATTTCCGATGATATTGCCCAGATCGCCCTTTCCCTTAAGCGCATCTTTCTGCAGCACATTCTCGGCGCCCTGGGGATGCATGAAAACCACGACGCCAAGTTCCTGCGCCTTGGCCCAGAAGGGATCGTACTTGGGCAATGAGACATCTTCGCCCAGGACGTGCCCGCCGATGGCTGCGCCCCGCGCGCCCAGTTTCTTGACGGCGTACTCCAACTGTTCGGCCGCCAGGTCGGGGAATTGCAACGCGACCGAGCTAAGATAGACATAGCGGTCGGGATGAGCGGCGCACCATTCCGCGAGCTTTTCATCGTGAAGCCTGACGATTTTGGCCGCCAGGTCGCGGTCCGCCGCGGCATAGAACCAGTACCCGTTGATACTCAAAACCTGAACATCCACTCCCAGTTGATCGATCGCGCGGACACGGTCCGGTCCCATGAGGTTCGGTCCGCGGGCGCGAGGGCCTGCATTTGGGGCAAGGGGCGTGTCCTTGACGATATCCCACACTTCCGGAATCACGCAATGAGCATGCACGTCGACGACTTTCACGCGGCGACCAGCAATGGACAATTCCCGGCGCTTCACGGGAGCCGCCGGCGCGGCTGGACCCCCTTGAAGGGCGGAGCCGGCAAACGCGTTTCCCGTCAATAACATTCCGGTCGTCGCGCCCGCGACGGTCTTCAAGAAATCCCTGCGATCTCGCATGCTTCGCTCCGTTCCATTTTCCCCGCGTTGAAGGCAGCGCGTCATTTCTCCGCTTTCAGGGAGAATTGAGAAATTTCGGTCAGCCTGCGTCACTAGCTGATGGAATTGCCGTAAGTAAACCCCTTGCCGGGGTGGAAGTCAAGAAGGTGCAAAAAACGGGAGTGACTCATTTTGAATTTTAGGGGGCCTTGCGCTCGTTGCCGAGTATGGCATCATAATTTCATGCCAAAGCGTATTAGCAATAAACTAAGGGACTCGAATCAGATAGCGACCGCAGTTGTAGCCCTGTCTACCTCAGAAAATGCTCAGATGGACGCCTCTCTACTATCTAAAGCCATGGCTGAAATGGGCCGAAAAGGGGGAAAGATCGGCGGCAAACGTAGCCTAGAAACCATGTCTAAGGCAGACCGAAGAAACGTGCTAGGAAGGCTGCCAACTCCCGTTGGAAGACAGATTCTAAGTAATCTTCGCCGCACCTTCGCCAAATGATAGCATTAGAGTGACATAAACTTTTCTCGTTTATGCCATCTTTTGCCTTTGGAGTTTATGGCCTCCTGTGCTATACTGTTCGAAGGTGGTGAAGATATGGCACTGAGAATAGAGCTTCAAAAACGTATCGAGCGTAAACAGGCGGAGATTCGTGAGCACGAAGAGGCGATCCGTATGGCCCAAGCCTACATCCAAGGCCTTCAGGACACTCTGAAATTGATCCCCAAAGAAGATGAATTTGGACAGGTCAGTACAGCATTTAGGCACGGCAGCAATGTCGCCAAAGCTAGAGATGCTCTCCAAGCCGCTGGCAGACCGATGCATATTTCAGACATTTTAAAGGCAATGGGACAGCCTGCGGATAAGAAGCATCGCTTGGCCCTGGCTGGGAGCATAGCGTCCTACGCACGTAAAGATCAGGTCTTCAAAAAAACGGCTCCTAACACTTTCGGATTATTGGAGTTTGATGTCAATGAAAGCGAGCAGGCACTTTCAGATGAAGCTGTCGCCGGATTCGCGGATGTTCTGACAGGTATTGGCGGGACTAGAGCCAAATAAAAAGGCTCGTGGTTGCACCCACGAGCCGTGAAGCTTCTCCCTGCTATAACAAGGAGTCAATCTTTGAGCGGAGTACAGAATACACGTTCCCCACCCAATAGTCAATAACGACTTTCCGAACCAATTTCCATTGGCGCGATGGCCGAGTGGTCTAAGGCATCCCCTTTGCAATGGGGTGGCGGCTGCTATAACAGTCGTCCGGGGGTTCGAATCCCTCTCGCGCCTCCACAAAGAGATTGCCGGGCTGCTTGAAAATTCGATAGCAACAGCAGCCTAAAGAATTTGGTGTTAAACGCCAAAAGAAAGGAGGGAAAAAGTGAAAACGCATCCTTGGAATTCGATCAAAGAGCCGCACCATCATGACAATACGAAGTGCGGACCTGGCAGTGAAATTCCAAACCACAACAGAGCTAATGGCACTGGCGGCAAGCCGCTTTGCAAAGACTGTGCCCGGCTGGACCGCGAGGGAAAGTAGTCCCTATCAAGAACGTCATTTCCCAATGCGGTCCGACCGGCTCACCATCTTCGACGCTGTAGTAGCGCCGAAGCTCGCAAACTTTCAACCCACATTGGAGGGCTACCGACAATGCTCGGAAGCCCTCCGCATGGCTTCCGTGAAATCGCACCGTCGGCTCATAGAACGCATGGCCTTCCCCGCCTTGGCATGATTCAAAAGTTTCCACTCCGTTTTGTCTGAGCACCTGAACCACAGGAAGTATGCCTTCGTCCAACCCTTCTAATTCCTGAGCTGCGGATTCTACCTGTTGAGAGTCCATTTGCGAAGTGATTTAATCACACTCCCCCAAGAGATGTTTGATTTTGAGGATGTCGGTTTCCATACCTATAAATAGGTACAGTCCCTAAAATTCAAATTGAGTCACTACCCAAAAAACGGGAGGGTGTCAGTTTCCGACAGATTTGCACGTCAGAAAAATGCGACAGGAATGCGCAGTTGTAGTGCGCTCACAAAAATGTGTGGGTTCTCCCGCGGGCCGGCACGATGACTCAATCGGACCAGGCGAGATAGGCAGGGACGATGAGGCCGAAGAGGGGCACGATTACCAATATGCCCCACCAGTTCGGTTTTTGCCGCGCCTCGGCGATGCCCATCCAGACGAGGATGAAGACCACGATGTTGACCAGTGGGATCAGCATCAGGATGAACCACCACACGGGCTTCCGGGCGATATTGAGCGTCAGGAAAAGGTTGGCGATCGGAATCCAGGCGAGCCAGCCGTTCGGCGTATTCGTCTTCGTGGCGATGGTCATGAGCGCCAAAGACATGTAGACGTAGACCACTGCAATGAACAGCAAAAACGTCGGTCCAAATATCATGGGGATCTTCGGTGCCATGAAGTTCCTTCCCCCGGCGATAGACGGAATCACGCCCTCGGCACGATCCAGCCGGAATTTCCGATTTAGCCGGAATTCCCCTTTTGTGGTTGAAACGCCGTTGATTGTACACCGGCTTCGCTTGCCCGCGGCGCAAGCCTGTGCTGAAGAGTACATGCCGTTTGCACTCTGGATAGGTGGCGCGGCGACATTGACAGAGAGATTCAGCGTTTCCATGAAGGAACGGGAAACTTTCGAGGGATGGATCGCCCGAGTAGTTTGCGGAAAAGTCAGCGCACGGAGCGTCTATTGAAATTCAGTTGGCGCGGGCAATAGGGGATACATTGAAAATGGCGGGGCTCAAATTATTGAGGCGGGTTGGGAGCGCGCTCACGATCCCGATTTCTCGGGGCCGCCGTCCCCGCAGCGCAGCGCCCAATCCGCCTTGCTTGAATTGGTAGCAAGTTGGCTTCCATTTCCGGCTTCATGAATCACGATCCAAACACATGACATCTGGGCATCCGCGCAAAAACGGGATGCAGCATTTTGCGCAATTTGAGACACCCTTTGGCAGTCTTGCCCGGGAAAATGTCGCATTTTCCAAAATGCGGGGAAATATTCCGCCGCAAAAAGATGATCCGAAAAAATCATTCGCAACTCTTTTTCCGAGTAAAACGATATGCTCGCCGGACTCTCTTTGCGAGCGTGCGGGACGCCGCCCCTGCTATGCTATAGTCAATTGTCCCTAGGCGTCTGCGAATATGGGCAAATTGCGCATCTCCATCGTGGAATTCCTGAACACCGCGCCGCTGGTCTGGGGTTTTACCGACGGGCCGCTGGCGGGCAAGTATGAACTTTTGTTTGCCGTGCCCTCGCAATGCGCTGAGGATTTGCGCGCCGGGCGCGCCGATATCGGCATCATTCCGTCCATCGAATACCAACGCATGGACGACGTCGTGGCCCTGCCGGGAATGGCCATCGCCTCGAAGAACGAAGTGCGCAGCCTTCTGGTCGTTTCCAAAGTGCCGATCGAAATGGCCAAAAGTTTTGCGCTGGATACGAATTCGCGCAGCTCGGTGGGTCTGGTGCGGATTCTCTGCCGCCGACACTGGAATATCGATCCTGAATTCATCGACATGCCGCCCGATCCGGACAAAATGCTGGCCCGCGCCGACGCCGCGCTCCTGATCGGCGATCCCGCGCTGCGTTTGCGGCTCAACGTGGATGCGCTGCAAGCCAAAGTGCCGCGAGAAGATGGCTGCGGTTGCTGCGGCGGCGAGGACGAACAGCCCATCAAGGGCATCGAAACTCTGTTTCTCTATGACATTGCGCAGCAGTGGCGCGAGATGACCGGGCTGCCCTCGGTGCTGGCGATCTGGGTGGCGCGGCGCGGCGCGATCACGCCGGAAATCGCCGCGGATTTTCAGGCCTCGCGCGATTATGGCTTGGCGCGCATCGGCGAAATCGCCGAGGGCGCGGCCTTGAAGCTCGAACTTCCCCCGCGCGAACTCGAGCGCTATCTGACTGAGAACATTAATTTTTCGCTGGATGAGGAGAATCTGGCGGGCCTGCGGCGGTATTATGAGGAGTGCGAGCGGGCCGGACTCATTCCGCGAGCGCGCGAGGTGGAATTCGTCAACGGCGTTAGTGTCGCGCGGTAGGTTTTTGCAGCGCCCGCCTTCAGGCGGGCATTTGCTTGAACACAGAGTGCCCACCTGAAGGTGGGCGCTACAAATGGAACCGCAAATAAGAAAGAAATCCATCCATGGGACTGACACAACAAGAAGCGCTGGACCTGTTTCGCTCCGACGACCTGGTGGGCATTGGCATGGCGGCGATGGAAGTGCGCCGCAAGAAGACCGACCCGCGCGTGGCCACGTATCAGATTGACCGCAACATCAATTACACCAATTTCTGCACCGAATATTGCTCGTTCTGCGCGTTTTACCGCCCGCTGGGGTCGAGGGAAGGCTACCTGCTCTCGTTCGAGTCCATCTACGAAAAGATCGCGGAGATGCTGGAGCTTGGCGGCACGGGCATCCTGCTGCAGGGCGGGCTGCACCCGGACCTGCGCATCGAGTATTACGAAAATCTTCTGCGCTCGCTCAAACAGCGCTTTCCGCAGGTTCACTTGCACTGCTTCTCGGCGCCGGAAATCGGCTGCATCGCGGAAGTTTCAGGCCTGAGCGTGCGCGAGACGATTGCCCGCCTCATGGCCGCGGGGCTGGACTCCATCCCCGGCGGCGGCGCGGAAATTCTCGATGACGAAATTCGCGCGCGCATCTCCCGCCTCAAGTGCACCTCCGACGAATGGGAAGACATGCACCGCGTGGCTCACTCGCTCGGCATGCGCACCACCGCCACCATGATGTTCGGCTGCGGCGAGGAGTACCGCCACCGCGTCAATCACCTCGAGCGCCTGCGCCGCATACAGGAAGATACCGGCGGCTTCACCGCGTTCATTCCATGGATGTTCGCGCCGGACAACACGCCGCTCGGGAAGAAAATCCCGCAAGCCACCGCCGTCGATTACCTGAAAACCCTGGCCATCAGCCGCCTCTACCTAGACAACATCGATCACATCCAGTCGAGCTGGCTTACGCCGGGAATCAAGGTCTGCCAGGTGGGTCTGCAATTCGGCGCCGACGATGTGGGCAGCATCCTGATTGAGGAAAACGTGGTCTTCGCCGCCGGCGTACGCAACCGCACGAATGAAGGCGAACTCCGCCGCATCATTCAAGATGCCGGCTACATGCCCGCGCAACGCGACACGCTGTACCGCTCCTACGTATTGAAGCGCGCTTCTTAAGTGGCGCATGCTTCAGCTTGCGGGTTCTTGGACATTGCAAGGACCAACCCCCGCAAGCTAAAGCATGCGCCACGCAAAATGCGAAGCCCAGCACCGCTTCGCCCACATTCAATTTGTTGTCGCTGAGTCACCCTTACGCGTGAACGCCAGAATTTTTGCTGTTAATACCTGCACCTGTTCGCCTTTTTGGTTCAAGGTGACGCTCCGAACGGTAATAACTCCCCGGTCGGGTTTGGATCGCGACGGCACGATCGCGAGAATTTCACTTTCCACGTGCAGTGTGTCGCCGGGAAACGTCGGTCTGGCCCAGGCGATTTCGCCGCCCAGGCCGGCAAGTCCGCCGGCGAACGGCAGGCCGCTCATTACCAGAAGACGCATCGTGGCAGCCGCCGTATGCCAGCCGCTGGCGGCGAGCTTGCCGAAGACGCTGTGCCGGGCTGCCTCTTCGTCCAGGTGAAAGGGCTGCGGATCAAACTCCGCGGCGAACGATTTGATCCGTGCCGCTTCCATGCGGTAGGTTCCGGAAGAGAATTTCTGGCCCACGCGCAAGTCGTCCAGATATAGCACCTTGGCCGGGCTCGCCACCTTTGCCGGCGCGGAGTTATAGGCCGGCTTCACTCCGCTAGTGCTGTCGAGAGCGGCGTTGGCCAGGTCGTCGGCGTCGCGGTTCTGTTCGCGCGGCACGTACTGGATTGTAAAAGCTTCCAGGCTCGCTGCTTGCTTCTTCGCGCGCTCGTGCAGGGGGCGCAGGTCGGGATGCTTCACTTTGTACAAGCCCTTGATCTGATTCACGATCAATTGCGAATCGCTAAGCACGCGAAGCCGGCGAATCCCGCTGGCCGCCGCGTAATCCAGCGCCGCAATCAGCGCGTAATATTCCGCGACATTGTTCGTGTGGCGGCCAATATATTTTCCAAGGGATTCATGCGTCGTGCCGTCCGGCCGGCGTATCACCACGCCATAAGCCGCCGGGCCGGGATTGCCGCGCGCCGCGCCGTCAATATTAGCCGTGTGCGCGCCCTCGAGCCGTGCCGAGTGGGTCTCAGGCTCGACGAATAGTTTTCCGGACGCTTTGTGAGTGGGTTTGATCATCAAATCGATAATGCTCAGTTATCTTTCACGGGCGGGCGTAGTTGGCGGGTCGCCAACGGACGTCACCGCGGAAGCGGCGGGAGGGCCGGGCGCGGCGGAGTGATCGGCATAGTAGAGGATGCGCGTGCACGTCTCGCAGTGGAAGAAACCATCGTTGCTGTCCCGCTGCAATTGCTGGATTACGTGAGGGCGAATGTGGACGCCGCATTGGCCGCAGCCTTCGCCGCGGATTTCCGCCAGGGCAATGCCCCCGTGGCGCTTGGCGATGCGCTCGTAGTGGTCTACCAAATCTTCCGGCACAGCGGCAATCGCGGCGGCGCGCACCGCCTCAGCGGCGGCCAATTCCTTTTGCGCGGCGTTGTACTCGGCTTGAATCGAGTGGCGTTCCTTGCCCGCCGCCGCTTCGATTTCCTTCACAGCCGCCTCGGCGGCCTTCACTTGCCGGTCGTACTCCTCGCCGGAAACCATGCGTTCGAGCAGGCGGTCCTCGGCCTTGGCCACTTCGTTTTCGGCATTCTGGATTTCGTGCAGCAGGGCTTTATAAGCCTCGTTGGTCTTGACCTCCGCGCTCTGGTTCCGGTATTTCTTGGCGCGCTCTTTCCACTGCTCGACGTCCATCTCGAACGTCTTGCGTTCCTTCAAGCCCGTGGTATGCGCCTCCTTGGCCGCAACGACCTGGTGCTTCGCGGACGTAACGCCCGCTTCCACTTCCGCCAGGCGCTTCGGGAACCGGGCCAAGCGCTCGCGAATTCCAATCAGGCGCAAATCAACGGCTTGCAATTCAATGAGTGCTTTTAGGTGGGGGTGCATCGACACAGCATTTTAGCACAGCCGCTGCGCGGGGCACGGATCGCAATTCGTCCCGCGAAGGGTTCGCCTATTGCGAAACATCCTCCGAATAGCGAGGCGCCCACGGCGGATTTCCCGGTATTAGCTTCGCGAAACAAACAAAATAAATTCAATGTGAATCGGGAGTCATTAATGGATAGAATCGCAGTTGCCCGCCCGTCTATCTCAAACAAAGGCACGTTCATCATTTCTGCGAATCATGCTTCCTGACGGTTTTGCGCCCGTGCCGATTTTTATGAGAAAGGAATAATATGGCGGCCGGAAAGTTGCTTCATCGGATTCATTCCAGGTTGGTGTCTTACGGTCTGGCTCTGGCGATTTGCATGCTGGGAGTTGTGGGGACAGGCTTCGCGCGGCCGGATAATGCCTTCGATCTGACCGGGCCAAAGATAGAAATCAACGTAACTCGCGCCGGCAAGACGCTCGGTATTGCCGATGTTCCCAACCTGCTGCCCGCAGACCGGTTGTGGATACATGTGGACCTTCCCGGCGACCAAGCAGTCCATTATTTGCTGGTCGTTGCATTCCTGCGCGGCACCACCAACCCGCCTCCGGAAGACTGGTTCACCCGAGCGGAGACATGGAACAAACAAATGATCGCGGAAGGAATTGTCGTCACGGTTCCAAAGGACGCTCAGCAGGCCATCCTGTTTTTAGCCCCCGAAACGGGTGGCGATTTCAGCGGCTTGCGATCAGCCGTCCGCAGCAAGCCTGGCGTCTTCGTAAGAGCGGCGCAGGACCTGAACCAGGCAGGCTTGGACCGCACACGGGCGGATCGCTATCTTGACGAAATAAAAGACAGTTCCGCTCTGGAGCCGAAAGCTCTGCACGATCGATCCGTCCTTCTTGCCCGGACGTTGGGCATCAAGTTGGACCAGCAATGCTTCGAACGGCCTGCAGAACAGCAATCCACGTGCCTGACACAAAATACCGATCAGCTGGTTTTGGACGATGGACACACCCAGTCCATGGTAGCGGCGCTGACGTCCGGTCCGGCTTCGGATTTGATGGGAGCCCTCAGTGCTACGTCGATGGCGGGGGGAGGATTTTACAGTCCCTACGTGGGCGCGGTCGTGGATCTGGCGCGCATCCTGGGGAGCCTGCATACGGCGTCTTACCAGTACATTCCCGCCCTCGCGGTGCCAAAAGGTTCGCAGCTGAACCTTCGGCTCAATAACCCGCCGTCATTTCGTAATCCAAAATCGGTCCTGGTTGTGGGCCTGCCCGCGGTGGAAGCCGCGCAACTGCCGCCGCTTCGTGCGGTCAACCCGGAACAGGTGCAGTGCCTGGAAAAAGCGCCGCTGGTTCTTCCCGTAGACGGCGCTCCCTTGGTATTTTCAACGGAGATCGCGCATGATTTTGTCCTTCGGATCATGGGAAAGGGCGGGAGCGTGACCGACCTGCCCGCGAAACCCGACCCCGCTCGAGGAGGATTTGTAATCGACAGCCATGCGCTCGTCAGCGCCAACCTGGATTCGGACGTAAGTGGGACACTTCACGGGAATTGGGGATTTGACTCCTTCGAAGGGCCCGCTTTCCATTTGCGGAACGCCCATCCGGCGACATGGAGTGTCGCTCCCGCGGATCAAGGAGCCTTGATCGTGGGCCGCGTGGATACGCTCCATTTACACTCCGAATGCGCCGTGTGCGTGGAGGAGGTGACCGTCCAGGACAACCAGCACACGGATCTCAAAGCAAACTGGAAAACGCTCAAGACGGATGAGCTGGAAATTCAGATCCCTCTGAAAGAGGAGACCTCTGGGTCCGTGAAGCTGATGGTGAAACAATTTGGCGTGGCCGCTTCGGACCCACTCGTTTTGCCAACCTATGCGGAAGCAGCCCAACTGGATCGTTTTAAAATCAATGCGGGCGACCAGCAGGGCGTTTTGACGGGCACGCGACTGGATGAAGTGAACAGTTTTGAACTAAAAGGCATTCGCTTCGTGCCGACCAAATTATCCCGCGCCGAAAAGAAAGACGAGCTCCAGCTGGCCGTTGCCGGTTCCGCGCCGCCGGCTGCCGCCCTTCAGATCAACGAAAAACTGATTGCGCACGTCGATTTGAAGGACGGCCGCGTTCTGGATTTGCAAACGACGGTGGAAAACCCGCGTCCCAAAGTCGAATTGATCAGCAAAAGCGTCCAACCCGGGGCCACTCGTTCTCCCGTTCAATTGAAAGGTCAAGATGCGCTTCCGCAAGACGGGCGGCTTTCGTTTTTTCTCAAGTCGGAAGTGCCGGAAAGTTTTCCCCGCACCGAAAAGATAGAAGTTTCGAGCCTGGACGAGTCGTTTCATGTGCTGCTGAGCGTAGCCGACGGCACTTTGATCTTACAAAACTCGGAAACGGTGCTGGCCGTCCTCGATCCGCTCAAAAGTTTTGGGCCGTCGGCTTTCGGGCCTCTTCGCTTTCGACCGGTTGAAACTGGGGGTGAGAGCGGAGATTGGCAGCCGCTCGCAACCCTGGTGCGGATTCCCACCTTAAAGGAAGTTCGCTGCCCCGGAAGCCCGGACAAACAATGCCGGCTGATCGGGTCGAATCTCTTCCTGATCGATTCGGTGGCCTCCGACCCGCAATTCACCCATGAGGTATCCGTACCGATCGGCTTCCCGGAATCCACGCTGAGCGTTCCGCGTCCGAACGGGACGCTCTTGTACATCAAGCTCCGGGATGACCCGGCGACAGTAGAGCCCCTGATTCTGTCCGTTTTGCCCGATGAGGAGTGAACTTAGTAGAATGTATTTTCAGAGGAACCACAGCGATAGTGGCCGGCTTATGGAAAACCGATCCCAATCCGGGATATCCCCTTTTGCTTTTTCGAATGAGCGATCCGGCACGGAAATTTACGGGGAAAATCAAATCGCTGGATGTGCCAATTTCAGGCCCGGATGCCGCCGGAAACGCGCTATTTTTGCGGTTGCGATCCTACATCACGCGGAAGATTTGTCGAGCTCTCCGGCGTCGCGTTTTGATTCGCTGGGCGAGCGGCCGCGCTGGCAGATGTCCCGATGGCATCGCCGTTGACCACAATTTCAACGCGGCGATTGCGCTGCCGGCCTTCCGGAGTGTCGTTCGTCGCCACAGGCTCCGCTTTACCGAATCCCTGGGCGGTGATGGAAGAGAGCGAAACGCCCTGTTCCCCCAGAAAATCCTTAACGGAATCAGCGCGCTGTTCCGAAAGCCGCGCATTGAATCCGTCGCTGCCCACGCTGTCGGTGTGACCTTCGATTTGCATGGTCAATCCCGGATGCGCCAGCAAAATTCCTGAAACCTTGGCGAGTTTTTCCCTGGCGCCGGGTTTCAGAGTGAAGCTGCCGGTGTCAAACAACACGTCGGACATGTTTACAATCAGGCCTCGCGCGGAATCGTTGGTCTGCAGGATAGAGTTCAACTGCGCCAGGAGTTGCGCGCGCATGTCGGCTTTTTCCGATTCGGCTTTGGCAGCGGCTTGACGCGCTTTTTCCGCTTCGGCTTCCGCCGCCTGCTTTTGCGCGAGCGCCGCCTGTTGATCGGCAATCGCGGACTGGCGGGCCCTCTCCGCATCTTCCTTGGCCTTGGCCGCATCGGCGGCAGCCTTCATGGCCTCTTCCTTCATGCGTTCCGCATCCGCCTTGGCCTGTTCGGCTTGCAGGCGGGCCTGGTCAGCTGCCTGCCGGCGATTGGCTTGGTCCTCTGCGTCGGCGCGCGCTTTCGCAGTGCGTTCCTCGGCCGTTCGCTTGTCCGCGTCGGCTTGAGCCTGGGCTTCCTCCTCGGCTTTCTGCTTCACGGAGATTACGCGCGCTTCTTCCGCGGTCTGTACGGCGTCACGCGCCATGGAGATTACGGTTTTTTTATCGCTCTTGCGCCCGTAGGCATCCTCCGCCTCTTGCAACTGATGATCGGCTTTGGCGATGGTGGAGGCCGCGTATTTTCCGGCATCAGCATTTTTGGCGATGCGGACGGCATTGCGCGCCTCGAAGAGTTCAATCGGCGTCTTGCGGTCGATCCCGAATATCACGTTCTCAATCTTTGTGTTAGAGGAAGAGTACACGCCGTGGGGAACCAACTCGTACTTGGCGCCGATGCTTTCGCCGCCCGCGTCAGCCGCGTTTTCGAGGACCACTTCATCTCCCGGCTGGGAAACGGCGAAATACGGCTCGGCGGTCACTACCATTCCGAACGTCTGCATATCCGTAATGGCCTTGACCTGCGCGGCGCCGTTCTTGACCTGAACTTCACCGAGATTTACGGCGCGGCCTTGCGGAGAGACGGCCCACAGGACGTAGGTCAAGTACTCGAAGCCAAACTTGGTCGCCGCTTCCATGCCCTCGAATGTCACTTCGATTTCCACGCGATTGCCCTTGTTCTCGACCTGGGCTTCGCCGCTGCCAGCGGGCAGCAAGTTCGTGCCCCGGAGGGAAGCCTTGGCGACACCGCCGCGCCGGTAAGTGACAGCCTTAGCCGTGCGGGATACGCCGGAACTGCTGGCCGGAGATGCTTGTCCGCGCGCGTTTGCGGCGCCCAGGCCAAGCACACCGAGGAGCGCGATGCCGAGCAAAACGGACTTGTCGAGGCGCGTTAGGCTTGCGCAAAAGGGCAGCCGGCTAGATCGGTAGGGCATGATGTACTCCTTTGCTGTTCGCAGCCCTATTAGGTTAGCAAACCGTGGGGCGTGCGGAATTGGCGTCCGTGGGGCGAGTTGCGAAGTAATTACTTACCAAATGAACATGCCAAGGACAATCTGAGATCAATATGGAGGCCGAGTAGCATTAAATAAGAATTATGACTCCAAGCGTAGTGATTGCGTCCATATCCAAGGAACTCCGCGACGAATGATCAATCAAGAGAGAAGCGGAACTTCTGGTAAAGTGCTATGGGTATTCCGGATGAGTACGAATTCCTGCAAAACAGTCTCGTTGCCGGGCCCGACACGAACCTTTGCGTTTATCAATTCTGGCGTCCCGCCATTACCCGGACAACGAGGAAGCCTGCGATGCGACGCCACTGCCGCGTCCGCCATGACGCATCACTTTGGATCGTGTGCAAAACCTGCAAAGCAGTCGGAGCCTTCACCGATCTAACTGGAGCCAACATTGAAAATCGCCAAGCGCCCTCGCGCGTTGCGGAAGCCATTTGTTGCAGCCATAGCGATCACCGATGTGCATTCGGAGCGGCAAATAACAGGCCGCACCAGTAATTTGAGCGTGCGTGGATGTTTTGTGCTTACTCCAACTCCTTTGAACCCGGGAACGAAGGTCCAGGTCACCATCGTGCATGCGGGCGCGAAGGTCGCGGTCTCCGGACGTGTGGCCTCGGTTCGAGCAGAGGGAATGGGTATCGCATTCCTTAAAATTGAGCAGCACGATCAGGCGGTTCTTGAGCGTTGGATAAGCGATTTGCGGACCAATTGAACCGCGCGCTGCTTGGCGTGATTTTCTCGCCGGCCCATCTTCGAAAAATCCTCTCCCCGCCATGTGGGTCAAGACGTTTGTGTTGCCAGGGTTTTCCCCGCCGCCTTTTCGCGCTAGACTCGCGGACCGGAAATTTCAGGAGGATGCCGAAATGCCGGATGTGCATATTTCATGGCTGACGGGGCGCACGGTCGATCAAAAACGTAAAGTTGTCGAGGGCATCACGAAAGTTCTGTCGGAAGAAGCGGGGGCCAAGCCGGAATCGACACACATCGTGTTCATCGATATTCCGCACACGGATTTTGCGTCGGGCGGAATGCTGGTCGCGGACAAAAATAAGAAAACCTAGGCTCGATGAAACTGTCCAGCGGCGATTGGCCGGGAACATGAGTATTTGTGTATTTGTGGCGCCTGCGCTTAGAGACAATTTAAAATTAAGTCTGCACATGAATGGTAATACGTCCAACCTCGACAGGCCGTCAGGGGCTAAAGCGCTTGTCTTTTGGTCCCTGAATGTCGCGGCTGAAGCCGCGACCCACAAAGGCCATATATGAGAAGGCTTCATCTCAAATTCGGGATTTGAAATTTGTGAAGACTTGAACATTCGTGGAACCGGTGAAGTCTACTGAAGATAGTTTTTCACCAGTCACCAGTCACCAGTCACCAGTCACCAGTCACCAGTCACCAGTCACCAGTCACCAGTCACCAGTCACCAGTCACCAGTCACCAGTCACCAGTCACCAGCCGGCTCAGTCGCTCTGGTGAACTTCCATGGTTTGATCGATGCTGAATGTCGGGAAATGCGGCGGCGTGACGTGCGCTGGATTTTCCACGGGCGGCGGGGTGTAGGTGGCGGTAACTGTAAAGGTATTGCCGGAAGGCATGGCCGAGTATGTGTAGCCGTCGCGGCTGGTGCGCGTGACGTTCATCGTGCCGGAGGAAGCGAGCGTTGGCAGGTCGGTGTAGGAGCCGTTCTGCACAAAATACATGCGCTCGGCCTGGGCGATGGCCACCAGGTCGTTTTTCACGCCCACCACGCTGATGTTTTGCGTCACCACCATGCCGGGGCCCGGCGCCATTTGCTTCAAACTGTACATGTAAATGCCGAGGCCGATCCCGGCAATGACCAGCAAACCGATGAGTCCCTTCATGGATTTTTTCTCCGAAAGAAATTATACGCCGGCCGTGACTGCGTGAGGTGCGGAGTGCTCTGGGTGTGCGGTTCCCGGCAACCCCTCGTCTCTAAGTCCATTCGCTTGGTTGAACGGCCGCTTCTGGCTGTCCCGCTCAATCCAAGCGCACCCGAACGAACAGCCAAATACGGACGTCTCAATACAAGCCATAGCACCTGTTAACTCATGCACTACATCAACACTTTCCCGCCAGAGATTTGACCCAATTATTGAATATAGTGCCGGTGTCCGGTACTGGAACTGACAGATGCAAACTTGGCTTTTATCGGTGGTGGAAACCATGAAATCGTTCTCACGAACGCGTTCGAGGCGCCGCACGGGGATTATACGCAGTCCTGGGATGCTGCTCCGCCGTTCCTATTCTGACTTCCTGCTTTTGCTGGCCGGAATCCTTTTTTGCGCGGCGGCTCCTGGCTCGTCGGCTTATGGAGCGACGCCGGGGAGCGATTCGGCCGCTTCCGCGACCAATATTATTGGGAAGGATGCGAAATTGAATGGCAAGGCGATGCCCGCCGGCGCGACTCTATTCCTCGGCGACGTCATCCGCCTGGGCGAGGACTCCACGGCTGCCTTGCGATTTGCGGACGGTTTAGTCCTGGCGGCTCCGGACACTGAGTTGGTGGTCGAATCCCGGGGCGTGAATTTGCGCAACGGGCGCCTTCAGGTGCGCGCCGACGGGGGAGAGTCCCTCGCCATCTCCGGGCCGTTTTTCCAGGTGAACCTCGCTGCGACTCAAGGTATACCGAGTTCGGCGGAGATTCGTCTGGGCGGTATGCGTGCGCAGGTTTCCGCCGTTACGGGCGCTGCCGATCTGACGGCCGCGGGGAGCGCCGTGCCTTACAAACTGCACGCCGGCGAAACAGCTACTCTGGCCTTTCCGGGAGCAGACGCCTCTCCCGCTCAAGGCGCTGCCGGGCAAGAGGCCGGCCAAATTTCCCGCCTCCTCCCGCAAATACAGATCGACCGCGAGTCGCAGCATCTCATTGCTTCGGTTTCCGACCGCGTTTACTGGAATGACGGCCTGCGCAGCGGCCCCACAGGCCGGGCGCACATCACGCTGAAGGACGGATCGCAACTGAACTTGGGTTCGGATTCCTCCCTGCGCATCCTGCAGCACGACGCCCAGGCGCAACAGACTTCGCTCGACCTGATTCTGGGGCGCCTGCGCGGGAAAATCACGAAAATGACGCTCCCGGGAGCGAAATTCGAAATCCACACGCCTGTAGGCGTCGCGGGGCTGGTGGGTACGGATTTATCGCTTGAGGTTACGAACGACTACGTGGAGTTGATCGTATTCGAAGGCGAAGTGCGCTTCACTACTCTGAGCGGGCAGGCCGTTAGTGTGACCGCAGGAAATAAGCTGCGCATTTCGCGATCCGGAGCGTTCGAAGGGCCGTTTCCCGCAACCCCTCAGGAAACGCAGATCGCCAAGGACCTCACCGATATTCTGGGAAAGGCTAACCAGGGTGCAGTCGTCGCCGCGACGCGTCCGATTACTCCCCTCGTGGTTATCATTACTGGCACCGCGGCGGCTGTGGGCATAGGCGTTTGGCAGGGGACTCGTCCGGCAGTCAGCAACATATTGCCATAGCACTCCTTCCTGCCCTGTGCGCGGCCCATCGTTCCGCTGTTGGCAGGCACTGCTGCGAAAACTTGCGCGGACGGGAAGCGGATCAATCCCTTACAACGGTGCGCAGATTCTTTTTCAGGTAGGGGTGGAAGTGCGAGCAGGTTCACGGTAAAGTACCACGGAATGTGTGGAATCTGCGGCGTCATTGGAATTCAGCAGTCCGAACTGGCCGAAGAAATAACGCGCCGGATGATGGGGGCGCTGGAACATCGCGGCCCCGATGAAGACGGGCTCCTGGTCGCACCTTCGGCGGCGCTCGGGATGCGCCGCCTCAGTATTATTGACCTGCCTGGCGGACACCAACCCGTATTCAACGAAACAGGCGATGTCGCGGTAATTTTCAACGGTGAAATTTATAATTTCCCGCAGTTACGCAAGACGCTGGAAGGGGCCGGGCATGCGTTCCGAACTCAGTCGGATACGGAGGTCATCGTCCACTCCTACGAGAAGTGGGGCGAAAATTGTTTGCGCGAACTCCGCGGGATGTTCGCCATCGCCATCTGGGATGCGCGTTCCTCCGGCGCGTCGGGAGAAGCGGCGCGCGGCGCTCGCATTTTTCTTGCGCGCGACCGCATGGGAATCAAGCCTCTCTATTACGGGGTCGCGAACGGGGCTTTCCTGTTTTCCTCCGAAGTGCGTTCGCTGCTGGCCAGCGGCCGGCTCCAGCCGCGGCTGGCGCCGGATTCTCTGGAAGCCTACCTGACATTTGGGTCGCTGGCCGAGCCGTCAACCATGGTCGAAGGCGTTTTGTCTATTCCTCCCGGGCATTGCCTGTCCTTTTCCGCCGAAGCCCCGCCGGAAAAACCGTCGCCACATCCGTACTGGGTTTACTCCGACGCCGTGCTCCAGCAGGAAGGGCCGAAGCCGAAAAATTTGCGGGAAGCCGCAAAATTATTGCGCCCGCTGCTGGAAGAGACCGTCCGCGAACATCTGATCGCAGACGTCCCGCTGGGAGTATTCCTTTCCAGCGGACTGGATTCCACCAGCCTGGTTGCGCTGGGCAGCCGTTTCCAGAGCGATCTGCACACTTTTACGGTCATTTTTCCCGAGCAAAGGTACAGCGAATCCAGGGTCTCGCGGGAAACAGCCAAACGCTTCAAGACAAACCACCAGGAAGTTCTCCTCACCCCGGATATGTTAGTGGCTCAGGTGGAGGATGCAGTCAAGTCGCTGGACCAGCCGACCATGGACGGGCTGAATACTTATTTTGTGTCGCGAGCCGCTCGCCAGAGCGGTTTGAAAGTGGCGCTATCGGGGCTGGGCAGCGACGAGATCTTTGGAGGGTATTCCACATTTGTATCCACTCCGAGGGCCGCGTTTGTGGCGGGACTCGGGCGATGGATTCCCGCCCCGTTCCGCAGCCTGACCGCCGGCGCGGCCGTCAGGATTGCCGCCGGCGACGCGGTGCGCAAGGCTGCGGCAGCCTGGCGTTCCCCCGAGGACTTCCCGCATGCATATTATTTCACGCGGCTGTTGTTCACTCCCTGCCGGGTACGGCGCCTTCTGGCCCCCTATTTCGAATCCGACGAATATTCCCGCAGCCATGAAAATCCCTGGCGCAAGCGAATGCGAGAAACGGCGCGGCAGGCCGCACACCTGGATTCCTTTACTTCGGTTTCCTGTTTCGAATTGCAGTCGTACATGGTGAATACGCTTCTGCGGGACACCGACTCCGCCAGCATGGCCAGCTCTCTCGAAGTCCGCGTCCCGTTCCTCGACCACCGCCTGGTGGAATTTGTCGGGCGGTTGCCGAAGAGCGCGAAATACACGCCGGACGTTCCGAAATCCTTGTTAGTCGAGGCGCTTTCCGATTTGTTGCCCGATGAAGTCGTCGGCCAATCCAAGCGAACATTCACTCTGCCGTGGGATGTTTGGCTCAGAGGGCCGCTCGGCGTGCGTCTATCGCAGGATTTGGCGAACCTCACGCCGCCGTTGCGGGAGTACTTGAATCCACGCGCCGTAATTGGCGCCTGGCAGAACTTCGTCATCGGCCAGACCAACTGGTCGCGCCCCTGGAGCCTATTTGTGCTCAATGAATGGGTCCGCCGTCATGTGTCGAATGCGGCGAACCATCCAGCCTCGACTGTGGACGCCGTTCACGCCGACGCGGCTTCCGCGACTGCCTCGAATCGGCGGCCATGAGGGAAAGGAAAACCGCAGCGGATGTACATCCTGGGTATCAATGCCTACCACGGCAATTCCTCGGCGGCGATCATTGCAGATGGCCGCCTGATCGCCGCCGTTGAAGAAGAACGCTTTAACCGCGTGAAGTACGCGGCGGGATTCCCGTCGGCCGCTATCCGTTACTGCCTGGACTCCGCCGGCATTACGCTCGGTGAAGTGGACCACATTGCCATCCCGCGCAATCCCTGGGCGCGCCTGGGGACAAAACTTTTTTACGCCATGAGGATGCCGAGCTTCGCCGCCGAAAGAGTAAAAGTGATGGGCCGGTTCGCGGGAATTCCAGAAGCGCTGGGGCAGGCGTTCGAGATCGCACCGGAAAAAATTCGAGCCCAATATCACCGCATCGAGCATCACCAGGCGCACCTGGCGAGCGCGTTTTTCGTTTCTCCATTCGACCAGGCCGCACTGCTGTCCGCCGATGGGCTCGGCGATTTTGCCAGCACCATGTGGGGAAGCGGGCAAGGCAATCGCATGCACGTCGACGGGGCGATTGCGTTTCCCCATTCTTTGGGCATGTATTACACGGCCGTGTCTCAATATCTGGGATTTCGTAAGTTCGGCGACGAATACAAAGTCATGGGCCTGGCCGCGTACGGCGAGCCCGCATACCTGGATGAGTTCCGCCACATTGTGCGCACAAACGGCGGCGTTGGCTTCCGCCTGGGACTCCAGTATTTCAAACACCATCGCACCGGCCCGGAGATGACTTGGCGCGACGCCAATAAGACGCCCGAACTTGGCGCCATGTTTTCCGACTACATGGCCGAGCGGCTGGGACCGGCGCGAGATCCCGCGGCTCCAGTCGAAAAGGCGCATCGCGACGGCGCGGCCACACTGCAAGCGCGTCTGGAAGAGGTCTTGTTCGAAATGCTTCGCGCCCTGCACGCCCGAACCAAGAAAAAGGCCGTTTGCTTGGCCGGCGGGGTGGCGTTCAACTGCGTGGCCAACGGCAAAATTTTCGATCAGACGCCGTTCGAACAAATTTTCGTTCAACCCGCCGCCGGGGATGCGGGACTGGCGATCGGCGCGGCTTATTTCGTTCATCATCAAATCCTCGGCCAGCCTCGTTCTTTCGTTATGGACAACGCCTACTGGGGGCCGGGCTACTCGCAGGAACAGATGCGCGCGGCGGTCCTGGCCAGCCGCTTGCAAAGCGAAGGCCATGAAATTCTGGAGCTTCACGAAAAAGAGATTGCCAAGGAAGCAGCGAAGGAGATCGCCGCCGGAAAGATCGTCGGGTGGTTTCAAGGGCGGGCCGAATGGGGACCGCGCGCGCTCGGAAATCGCAGCATCGTCGCCGACCCGCGCCGCCCGGACATGAAAGATATTCTGAATGCCAGGATCAAGCACCGGGAAATGTTCCGGCCATTTGCCCCGTCGGTTCTCGCGGAATCCACGGGAGAATACTTCGAGAAATCCTATCCCTGTCCATTTATGACCCAGGCTTATTCCGTGCGGCCCGAGAAACGCGAGGAGATTCCCGCGCCCACGCATGTGGACGGCACGGGCCGCCTCCAGACCGTTTCCCATGAAGCGAACCCACGCTATTGGGGGCTCATCCGCGAGTTTGCCAACCTTACCGGCGTGCCCGTGGTCCTGAACACTTCGTTCAACGATAACGAACCTATCGTTTGCCGGCCGGAGGAAGCCATCGAATGTTTTCTGCGCACCAAAATGGATGTGCTGGTTTTGGGGGACATGCTGGTCCGCAAACCTGAATCCGCCGAGGCGCCGCGCTGACCCGGCGAGTTGCGGTTTTGCCTGAATGTGATTTCGTTTTGACGCTGGGTTCTTTTCCCCTCTGGATGAAATTGTGCATATTCTGCTTTTAAACGAATATTTTCCGCCGGATACCAGCGCCACGGCCAAGTTCGCGGCGCAGGTCGTGGAGGCGCTCGCGGTGAAACATCGCGTGACTGTGCTGGCGGGGCGGCCGAGCTACGATCCGGCCGAGCGTCATCCGCGTTATTTTTTACGGCGAGAAGTCCGCGGCAATCTGGCCGTCGAGCGCGTTGGCTCGACCGCTTATCCGCGCTTTCAGATGCGCCGCCGCGTCTCGAATTATCTAACGTATCTCTCGCTGGCGATCCCGCGGGCGCTCTCCATCTCTTCGGACATTGTGCTGGCGATGACGGACCCTCCGATCGAGGGCATCGCCGGCGCTCTCGTTGCGCGTCTTTCCGGCCGTCCATTCGTTTACAACGTTCGCGACCTGTATCCGGACATGGCCTTGGGGGGCTCGATTGTGCGTCCGGGGAGTTTCACGGCGCGCTGGGAAGCGATGCATCGCTGGGCGCTGCGCCGCGCGGCGCGGGTCATCGTTCTGGGCGAGGACATGCGCGATCGCATTGTCGCCAAGGGAGTCGATCCGGCTCGTGTTGTAGTTTCCCGCGACGGAATCGTCATCCCGGAGACGTTGCCCTCCGCGGATAATTCGGTGGCGCGTGAAATTCGCGGCGACTTCCGTTTCGTACTGGTGCATGCGGGGAATGTAGGCTTCTATGGCGCGTGGCAAACGCTTATTTCCGCTGTCCGAATATTAGAGAAGGAAGGTGTGGGCCTGGTGTTTATAGGAGAAGGGGCGATGAAGCCGCAAGTCGAGGCCATGGCTCAGGGATGCCGCGCGATTCGCTTCCTGCCGTTTCGCCCGGCAGGCGATGTGCCATTGGTGCTTTCTTCCGGCGATATGCACGTCGTTACGGTCAAGAGAGGGCTGGAAGGCGTCGTCGTGCCGAGCAAGTTGTATCCCACGCTGGCTGCGGGGCGGCCTGTGTTGGGAGTGGCTCCGGAAGAAAGCGATGTGGTGCGGATTATTCGGCGGACCGGCTGCGGCATGGCCGCCGATCCGGACGATCCGAACCGCGTCGCGGATGCCATCCGCAGCGTGTTGCGCGACTCGGAACAATTGCAATCCTTGGCGCGCCGCGCTCGGGAGAGCGCTTTTTCCTATGATAGAGTGAAGCAGCTGAGAATTTTCTCGGAGACATTGGAGGAGTTAGTTCGCGAATGACTCAGGCAATTGTAAGATTCCCGGAGGAAGCCGGAGGTCTTCGGCATAGATGGGTCCAATCGCTCGCACAGCACGATATGTGAAAGCATACACAGGAATCGCGGAGCTGAATCGCCTGACCGCCTCGCTGATCGACCGGCCTGAGGAAATGCTGGCGGAAACGGCCAAATATTGTGATGGCTTTCTTTATCCGTTCCAGGTCGCGGAAGAATTTGTGCCCCTGCTGGAAGAGGTGAGAAGACTGAATCCGCAAACGGTACTTGAGATAGGCACTCACAGGGGTGGGACCTTATACCTCTGGGCTCGGCTGGCCCGGCCGGATGCGATTCTCGTCAGCATCGATTTGCCAGGCGGCAAATTTGGGGGCGGTTATTCGCCTTTTCGCGCTCCCATCTATCGGCGATTCGCGCAAGAGCGCCAGAAGTTGCACTTGATGAGGGCCAGCTCTCACAGCGAGTCGACGCTCGAGGAAACGAAACGGCTGCTCTCCGGGCGCCCGATTGACCTCTTATTCATCGATGGCGATCATACGCATCAAGGGGTCAAACAGGATTGGGAAATGTATTCGCCGCTAGTCCGTTCCGGCGGCCTCATCGTGTTTCATGACGTGGCCGGGAATTACGGGGAAACTCAGGTGAAAGCATTTTGGGACACGATCAAGGCTAGCTATGCCCACAAGGAATACATGACTCACCCCGAAAGACTTTACGGTATTGGCGTGCTGCAGAAGTGAGCAGGCCGGACATTCCACTTTGTGTCCGCAGCGAGCCATTGGGAACTGACCAATGTAGATGCGGATCACTAACGTTCCGCGAAGGCTTGAAACGCACTAGCGATTGGTATTACAAAGATGATGGGCGTGTAAGTGTAGAAGGCAATTTTAAGAGGATGCCGGCCGGGCGCTGAATCCGGTCCTTTCATGAATACGAGCCTGATTGCATTCGCCGTTGGCTTGATTGCCTCCATGGGGCTCACCGTTCCGGTGCGGCAACTGGCGCTTCGCGTCGGGATGGTGGATCATCCGGGCCCGCGCAAAGTACACGTACAGCCGATGCCGCTGCTCGGCGGCCTGGCGATTTATCTGAGCGTGCTGATCGCGCTGCTGGTGTCCATGGACGGCCCCGCGCTGACGCAGGTGATCGGAATTTATGCGGGCGCGACGCTCGTCGCCGTTGTCGGAATATTGGACGACCGCGGCCTGCTCCATCATCAAATCAAGCTGTTCGGAGCCATGCCCGCCGCGGCCGTCATCCTGCTCGCCTCGGGCATCCGCGCTCAGGTTTTCTCCAACATCTGGCCGGGAATGCCGGGCATTTGGGCGGACACGGCGCTGACCTTGGTTTGGGTAGTCGGGATCACCGCGTCCTTCAGCATTCTGGATCACATGGACGGACTTTGCGCGGGTGTCGCCGCCATGGCTTCGCTCTTCTTCGCCATCTTCGCGCTCGAAAGCGGCCAGCTCCTCGTCAGCACCATGGCCGCGGCGGTCCTGGGAGCCGCCGCAGGATTCCTGCGCTGGAATTTCAAGCCCGCGAAAATTTTCATGGGGGATGGCGGCGCGATGTTCCTCGGCTTCCTGATGGCCACGCTGGCGCTGAAGTTGCGGCCGGTGGTAGCCGCCGGTCACAACGCAGCTTGGCTGGTTCCCGTATTTATTCTGGGCTCGGCGATCTTCGACACCACGCTGATTTCCATTTCGCGTTCCCGCCGGGGCTTCCTACCCTTTACGACGCCCGGCAAGGACCACACCGCGCACCGCCTCTCGAATCTTTTCCAGAGCCAGCGTACCGCCGTTCTACTGATGTACGCCCTCGGTGCTTTTTTCGGCCTGCTGGCCTTGGCGATCAGCCATCTGCCTGCGGGGCCTGCTTACGCCGTGGCCGCGCTCGCCGCCGTGGCCGCGCCCGGCGCAGTTTTTTTGCTCGAGCGCGCGCCCTACGAGCGACAAACGCCGAAAAACAAGCTTGCCGCATAGTGCCTCAGTGTCGAATTCTAAATCGAAATCAACCCGAGGCTGATCTGAAGGGATCGATCCACGCGGCGCATCGATTCGGAACGGATCGTCCCCAGTCGTCGCTCGAGGCGCCGCTTATCCACCGAGCGGATTTGGTTAAGGAGGATCACCGAATCTCTCGTGGTCCCGCCTTCGCCCGCCGTCAAAAGAACCTCTGTGGGATAGAGCGGTTCCTCGAATTGAGACGTAATGGCGGCGACGATGGTCAAAGGACTATGGCGATTGGCGATATCATTCTGCAGGATCAGAGCTGGCCGTGTCTTTCTGATTTCAGCGCCGATCACGCGATCAAAATTCACGAGGTACACTTCACCGCGCCTGGGGTAAATCACCGCCCGTTTTTGTGCCATGCCTCTTCTTCCAGGAAAAACGACTCTTCGGCCAAACGAAGATCGCGTTCCGCTCGGCGCAACGCTCCTTCCTTCAGGAGTTTCCTCAGGTTCGCGCGGCGCGCGCCGGTCACGTAACGCTTCACTGCTTTGTCGATCAGGCGGCTTCGATTGCCCTTTTGGCAGACCCGGTCGATGAGTCGAATCGTTTCTTCCGGCAATGTGATATTGATGCGGAAATACATCGTATGAGCGCCTCCATCCGGCTCCAGATCTGTTATACACACTTAGGATGTGTATTTCAAGCGGCGCCGCTTCGGATATGCCGCTCGTCTGGCCCCATGGCTGTGAGCCATCTGCCCTGCGGGGCCTGCTTATACCGTGGCAGCGCTCACCGCCGTTGTTTTGCTTGAGCGCGCGCCCTACGAACGTCAAACCCGCAAAGCGTAGCAATTCCGAATCGCTTCTCGAATGTACTCTTCTGGAAAAGTTCAATCTAAACTCCCACCCTTTGATGATCCCAAAAGGTGGGGCACCCGCTTTGGACTCACCGCAAAAACTACCAGCGCTATATCACTCCAAACCAACAATGTGAGCGAAGCTACTAGCAAGAGGAAAAGCGCAACGTGCGTGAGGTCGTTGCGAACTTGTAACACAGAAATCGCTCCCAACGCCTGTGGTGCCAGAAATCCTGCGGCGTAGAAAGTCAATATGCATGCACCTATCCATAACAGGACTTGTCCAAGACGCGGCGAATAGGCCCCCAATACAGCCCCTAGCATCTGAATAAATGGAAAAATAGTGGGCCAAAAAGGAGCGAGCCGGCTAAACCGCAAGAACAACCGGCCGTGAGTGCTAGCCACCACAGCCTTACAGGAATGCTCTTAAGACGTTCGCTTTTGTGCTCACTGATTCCCACCATGTTCCTCCTCACCGGTATGAACCAATTTTCAGCGAAGGCACTCGCGGAAATTCTCACATCAGCATTCGCATTTTGCGAGGGTAGAGAATTTGAGAGCGAAAAAAGTGCTCAGCTACATAGTTACGTCCTTCAGCGAGACTTGCTTTCCGGTCGCTTGCGCACGCGTAGCCGCCAGCGCGATGCGCAGGGACCCCATCGCGTCGTCAATCGTAATGGGGGGCTGACGATCGTTGCGGAGGTTGTCCACGAAGTTCTGAAGCTGGGCCGGGTAGGCGTCGCGAAATCGTTCCATGAAGAACGGGACGGTGTCGTGCGCGACTTGGTTTTTTGTCATCACGAAGAGCGGCGTCTCGCGCAGGTACCCGATTCGCAGAGTGCCCGTTGTGCCCAGGATTTCCCCGAAGATGTCATAGCCGTAAATGCCGCTGCGGCTGAGGTCGACGACGCCAATGCGGCCGCTTGCGAATGTGAGCGTGACGATGGCGTTGTCGATATCGCCGACTTCGTTGAGTTCCGGGAACGCGAGCGTTCCGCCGACGGCTGTGACCGTCGCGACTTCGCCCATGTACCAGCGCGCCAGGTCGAAATCGTGAATGCCCATATCGACGATCATGCCGCCGCTGCTCTTGGGGTTCGCGTACTCCAAGGAGGGCCGGAAGGGATCGCGCGAGGAAGACTTGAACACGATGGGTGTTCCGATCAAACCCTCTTCGACCTTTTTCTTGGCGGCGGCGTAGCCCGAATCGAAGCGCCGCATGAAGCCCATTTGCAAGAAGCCATGCGCGCGCGCGACGGCGTCTTTCATCTTTTGAGTTTGGCCGAGCGACAATGCCGGAGGCTTTTCGCAAAACACGGCCTTGCCGCGGCCAAGGGCGGCGACGGCGAGTGCGGTGTGCGTGTCGGTGGGACTGACGATAACGGCCGCGTCGACGCCTGGATCGTCCAGCATCGCGAGCGGATCCGGGTACCATCGCGGCACGTCCAGTTCTAGCGCTGTTTCCTCCGCGAGCTTGGCATTCGTGTCGGCCAAGGCCGCGAGGCGCGTGCCCGCGACGCGTGATGCCAGGTCACGCGCATAGACGCGCCCGAGCCGGCCAAGCCCAATCAGGCCCACATTCAACTTCATCTTTTCCCCCTTAATATTTCCCTGCCGAGCATGTGGTGCGGGCTTTAGCCTGCGGGGTTCCGTATTAGCGAGGACCAAAACCCGCAGGCTGAAGCCCGCGCCACTGAATCCTTGCTGCGAAGTCTAAACCTGTTCGCTGAATTCCTTGCGCCAGGATGGCGAGAGGTATTCCACCTGGAGGGCGCGGTCGCGCAAATCCCTCGGAACCGATTCATGGAGATGCAGGCGCAAAGCGTCCAGTACAGATACTCGATTCTCGTCCTGATGGACCGGAATAATTTCGTCGCCCGCGCCGACTTCTCCTTCGCGGAGGACGCGAAGATAAAACCCGGTGCGGCGGCTGGCCAGGAAACGCTTGACCATATCGTCGCGATCAAATTTCAGGTTCATTTTGAAGCACGGAAGGCGAGGCTGGGTCACGACCACTTCCGCCGTGCCGATATTGAAGCGGTCTCCGATACACACGGCGCTTTCAAGCAAGCCCGAAGTGGTGAGGTTTTCTCCGAACGCTCCCCACGGAAAATCCACGCCTGGCAGTTCGTTCTTCCAGTAGGGATAATGCTCGGAGGGATAGGTGTACACCGCCTTATTCGGTCCGCCATGAACGGACAGGTCGGCCTGACGGTCCCCATCGAGATTCAGCGCGCGCATCCGCACGCGCTTTTCCACGGGTGTTTTGAAGATGCCCGTCAAAACCTCCTGGCCATCCCGAGTGACGTTCCGTGGAACGCCTACCTGAAGGGAAATCAATGTGGGAACCACTGGCATCCTTTTCTTCCGCCGCAAGCCGAGCAATAGATCGCGTCACTGGCAGGCCCGATCATAAATGATATGCGTCTTCGCCCCGCCAGTCCAACTTGGATCCAAACAGTCTATTGACCGGTGTCGCCTTCCACTTTGCCTAACGTCCCGGTTTGGCTATACTGCTCTCTCGCCGATTCGGCCAGGTGAAGGGATATCCGCGGATTCCGGTTTTAGGATATTCTCGTCGCGCGTCGGGGGAAGATAGGCGGCAGTGCTTGGACGCCAGCCTTCGTATATCGTCTACAGCTTTGAGAATGCAAGCGCTTCCACGTCGATGCGTTTCCGGCGTGCTCTAGCAAGTTGGAGCGCGGGAAGGTCACACTGCAGCGAGGAATTAACAGGCAGCAAGGAACTAAGTCCGGGCCACAGGTTGCCGTGATCGGCGGGTCCGCTTCGGGTTTTTTTACAGCTTCACTTCTGGCGCGGGCCGGATGCGCGGTGGAAGTGCTCGAACGGTCCGACCAGCTTGACCCGACTCCCCGCACGCTCATCGTGACGAGCCACATGCGCACCCTGCTGGGGCAGGTTGGCGAGACTTCCGTCGTCAACGAAATCCGCAAATTTGAATTGTTCACCGACGGCCGCGCCGCCCAGATTCCCCTGGACCGCCCGGACCTGATAATTGAAAGGTCCCGACTGATCCGTGACCTCGCCGAGGACGCGCAAAGTCATGGCGCGAAAATTTCCTTCGGGAATCGATTCGTGAATCTGCAAAGCAATGGAAATGGCTTGCGCGTAAACGTCGAACGCGCCCACGACGCGCGCGTCGAAGAACTGCACGCCGACGTGGTGGTCGGCGCCGATGGCGCGCTATCGCGCGTGGCCGAGAGCGCCGGATGGCCCCGCCAGCCCACCGTACCTCTCGTTCAGGCCATCGTGCGAGTGCCCGCGGACATGTCACCCCATTCCGTGCGCGTCTGGTTCGTGCCGGACGATACCCCGTACTTCTACTGGCTGATCCCGGAGTCGAGCGAGCGAGCGGTTTTGGGTTTGATCGGCGAGGACGGCCAGGAAACCCGCCGCTGCCTCGAGCACTTCATGGAGAAGCGCGGGTTCACGGCGCTTGGTTACCAGGGCGCGCGAATCCCGGTGTACGACCGGTGGACTCCGGTCGAGCGGCGCGTTGGTGCGGGACGCGTGTTCCTGGTGGGCGATGCCGCCGGGCAAGTGAAAGTTTCGACGGTGGGCGGAATCGTCACCGGATTTCGCGGCGCGATCGGAGTCACAGAATCGATCATGAATGGCGGGGAAAGCCGCGAGCTGCGTTCGCTGCGCCGCGAACTCGATCTGCATCTGCTCATTCGCAAGACGATTCATCAATTCAAGCAATCGGACTACAGCCGCCTGGTCGATCTCATGAACGACTCGACGCGCCGCTCGCTCAGCCAGTACACGCGTGACGAAGCCTCGCGCGTTCTCTGGAACATTGCCCTGAGCCAGCCGCGCCTCCTCCTGCTCGCTCTGCGCGGGCTGCTCTCCGGCGGTTCCATCCTCCCCAAAAACCGCGGCTGACCTTTTCCTGCGCATAGACGCAAACGCCCTCCACGGGTAAACTCCACGACGTTGCCTGATTGGCACGCAATTCTAGCAATGGCCGCAGTGCGTGAGAGCTTTTCGTAGCACAGGCACTCTTGCCCGTGCTGCTTTGTCGGTTGTTGCTCGCGTCGTTGATGCGCGATAGTCGCGAAATACGCACAGGCAGGAGTGCCTGTGCTACTTGACCGCGCAATTGGGGGGCGAAACGCAAATCGCAGTTAACAGGGGATTCCTGTGAACATCCTGGGCCTTTCCGGGCTCGCTCACGATTCCGCCGCTGCGCTGCTTTCCGACGAAGGCATTCTCGCCGCCATGGAGGAGAGCAAGCTCGTGCGCAGGCGCACAGTGGCGGGAATTCCGCGAGAGGCGATTCGCTTTTGCCTGGAGCGCGCGGGGACCGGGTGGGGCGGGGTGGAATGCGTGGCGGTGGCCAGCCGGCCGGTGCGCACCTGGGTGCGCCAAGCCTGGATGCGCGCGAAGCTGACGCCCTTTGCGCCGGTTCCCAGCGGCTACTATCAGACGAAGGCGCTCGGCGAACTGGGGCGCGAACTCAACAACGGGCGTTTGCTTGAAACGCTGGGCGAATCGCCGCACGTGAAAGTTCTGCACCTCGAACATCATCTTTGCCACGCCGCAAGCGCCTTCTACCCATCCGACGCCGACAGGGCTTTGGTGCTTACCCTTGACGAGCAGGGCGACGGGCGCTCCGGCTTGATTGCGCTCGGCGAAGGCAACCGCCTGCGCGTTCTCGAATCGATTCCATTTCCGCATTCGCCGGCATGGATTTTTTCGCAGATCACGGATTTGATCGGCTTCACGCCGCACGCGGATGAACACAAAACGCAGTGGCTGGGCCTCGAGGGCGATCCCGCATTCGAGTCTTTGTTTCTGGAGATGCTGCGCCGCGCGCCCGGAAAATTGCCGCGCCTCGCCACGCGCTACTTCAACGCCGGGCTTGCAGGTCACATCGCGTTGTCTCCCAAGTTCTATCGGGCTGTTGGCGTAGACCCAGCCATCGGCAAGGCCGCTGAGACGGGTTCGCCGCGCCCGCCGATTGCGGATGCGTTGCGCAAGCAGTTGGCCGCGAGCGTGCAGCAGGCGTGTGGCACGATCGCCGCGGAACTGGCCGAGCGGTACCGCAAGCAGACTGGCGCGAAATCCTTATGCCTGGCGGGCGGATTGTTTCTGAATCCCGTGGTGGTCTCGCACGTAGAGCGGAACACGGGCTTCGACCGCGTTTTCGTTCAGCCCGCCGCGGGAAATGAGGGCACCGCGCCCGGCGCGGCATGGTACGTGCGCCACCAGATTCAAAAAAAACCGCGCCAGGCTGCCGTTGAAAAACTTGACTGGGGCCCGAGCTATTCCAGCCAGGAGATCAAGCAAGTCCTCGACAATTGCAAAGCGCGCTACCGCTTTCATGTGGGAGACGATCAACGGCTGGAAGAAACCATCCAACTGCTCGCCGCCGGAAAAATTGTGGGATGGTTCCACGGCGCAGCGGAATTCGGGCCTCGCGCTCTCGGCAATCGCAGCCTCCTGGCTTCTCCCTGGGCCGCTTACGTCAAGGAAAACCTGAATGAATTTGTGAAGCATCGCGAGGGATTCCGCCCGTTTGCCATTTCCGTTTTGGCCGAGCGCGCCGCCGATTATTTCGACTATTCCCCCTCCGCGCGATTTATGGCCACACTGGGCATTGCCAAACCGGAAGCGGCGCGCCTGCTTGAAGAATTTCTTCTCCCTGGCGGACGCGTCCGTTTGCATGTGGTGGAGCGCGCCGCGAACCCGCTTCTTTGGCGGCTGCTGGAGCGGTTTGGCCAGTTTGCCCCCGCGCCCATGCTGGTGAATACGTCCTTCAATTTGTTCGGCGAGCCTCTGGTGGTTTCGCCGCGAGATGCGGTGCGCAGCTATTTTTGTTCCGGGGTCGATGCGCTGGTGATCGGAGGTTTCTCGCTTGCGAAAACCTAGCACAGTGCTTATCTCGCGGATATCGGCAGAAATCATCTTTTGTTGGGCAGCGCAATAAGCGAAAATATCTACGCCCGTCGGCAAAGGAATTAATGAGCCTATTCGGAAAGGGAGAAGAAGCGTGAAACTAGCGGTGATTGGCTGCGGGTACGTGGGACTCGTGTCGGGGAGCTGCCTGGCCGAAGCGGGGCACGAAGTGGTGGCGACGGACAACGACGCCGCGAGAATCGCCACGCTGCAGGCGGGGAAAATTCCAATCTACGAGCCCCATCTGGACAAGGTGCTGGAGAGCGTGGTGCGCGAAGGACGATTGCGGTTCACGGCCGATGGTGCGGGAGCCGTGCGCGAAGCAGACGTGGTTTTCATTTGCGTGGGGACTCCGCCGACCGAGACGGGGGAAGCGGACCTGTCCGCGATCGACAATGTGGCGCGGATGATCGCGAAGGAGTCTCGCACACCGAAGCTGGTGATCGAAAAGAGCACCGTGCCTGCGCAGACCGGCGAGCAACTCAAGCGGGCGCTTGAGGTGTATGCGAAGAATTCCGGCGCCAAGTTTCGCGTGGCCTCGAATCCGGAATTTTTGCGTGAAGGGACGGCGGTGGAGGATTTCTTCCATCCGGACCGGATCGTGATCGGCGTCGAGGAGAAGGAAAGCGAGCAGCAATTGCGCGAGCTGTACCGGCCGATTCTCGAAGGGCGCTACCGCTGCCCGGTGCACCAGCCGAATTGCCCGCCGGTGGCTACGCCGGACTTTGTGGTGACCACGATTGCCAGCGCAGAGCTCATCAAGCACGCGTCCAATTCGTTTTTGGGGCTGAAAATTTCGTACGCCAACGTGCTGGCGGATTTGTGCGAGCGGCTGGGAGGGAATGTGGAGGAAGTGACGCGCGCCGTGGGCCTCGATCCTCGAATCGGCGGCCAGTTTTTGAAGGCGGGGCTGGGATTCGGCGGATTTTGTTTACCGAAAGATATACAGGCGTTCATCAAGCTGGCCGATCGCGCCGGCGTGGATTTCGGATTATTGAAGGAAGCCGAGCGGGTGAACAAACAGCAGGTGGACCGCCTCCTGGAGAAAGTAAAAAAGGCGCTGTGGGTGATGAAGGGAAAACAAATCGGAGTCCTGGGAATCGCGTTCAAGCCGAACACGGACGACATTCGGCTGGCGCCTGCCATCGAAGTGATCCGGCGTCTCCTGGCGGAAGGCGCGGAAGTTCACGCGACCGATCCGGAGGCCATGGAGCGGGCGCGCGGTGTATTTCCGAATTTGCACTATAGCGCGGACCCCTACGAAGTGGCGCGAGGAGCCGACGCGTTGCTGGTGCTCACTGAATGGGAGCAATTCCGGCGCCTGGATTGGAAGCGCGTGCGCAAGGAAATGGCGCGCCCGCTCGTGATCGACGGTCGGAACATGCTGCGCCCGGCGGAGATGAGAGATCTGGGATTCGAATATATGAGCTTCGGTCGGCCTGACGTCGTCGCCGTAACGGCGGAATAGGAAGACAGGCTCAGGAGTTTGTGTAGGAAGTCAAATTTGGCACGTTTTGTAGCGCCCGCCTTCATGCGAGCATACTCTTGAATCTGCGATGCCCGCCTAAAGGCGGTCGCGACGTAAACCAAGACAGGGTTACTACAGAGGCTCCGCGGTCTGTGTCACTCTACCGGCTAGCGTGTTTTCGTCTCCGCAAACTGCTTCTTGAATGACTCCAGCGTCCGCCGCAGCCCTTCTTCCAAATCAACTTTTGGTTCCCAGCCTAACAGGCGGCGCGCCTTGGAAATGTCCGGGCAACGCTGCTTGGGGTCATCCTGAGGCAAGGGTTCGAAGACTATGGGCGTGGTCACGCCGAGCAAGGTGCGAATCCGTTCGGCGAATTCAAGAATCGTTATTTCATGAGGATTTCCGATGTTGGTTGGTTCATGCTCGTCGGACGTCATCAGGCGGTAGATTCCATCAATCAAATCGGAAACATAGCAGAAACTGCGCGTCTGTTTTCCTGTGCCGTAAACGGTGATGGGCTGTCCGTTCAGCGCCTGATGAACGAAATTAGGCAGGGCGCGGCCGTCATTGAGGCGCATGCGCGGCCCGTACGTGTTGAAGATGCGGACGATGTGTGTGTCCAGCCCTTTCGCCCGATGGTAGGCCATTACCATGGCTTCCGCAAAACGCTTTGCTTCATCGTAAACGCCGCGCGGCCCGACCGTATTTACATTGCCCCAATACGTTTCCGGCTGCGGGCTGACATGCGGGTCGCCGTAACACTCGGACGTGGACGCGAGGAAATACTTGGCGTTCTTCGCCAAAGCCAGTCCCAGGGTATTGTGCGTTCCGAGCGAACCCACTTTCAGAGTTTGGATAGGGAGCTTCAGATAGTCGACCGGGCTTGCCGGCGAAGCGAAATGAAGAACGTAATCGACCGGGCCCGGAACATCGATAAACTTTGTGACATCATGCTGGATGATCCGGAATCGAGGGTGCGCTTCGAGGTGGCGCACGTTCGTGGCTGTGCCGGTTACCAGATTGTCGATCGCCAGAACTTCCCAGCCGCGATCGATGAGACAGTCGCACAGGTGCGACCCAAGAAACCCCGCTCCCCCCGTGACTACCGCGCGCATTTGGATGGTCTCTCCATGTCGCCTCTTTCCGGATGTTTGCATTTCTTCATGTCGGCGTATTCTCTCACACTGTCAAAACGCACGGCCACGCTGAATTTCACATCAGTTTCGTAGGCATTCGGCACACAATCCGGTCCGGCGCATCCGTCGCGTATTTGTAGGTGTTCCGCACGGCCACTCCGAAAGCGAAGGGAATCAGGAGCGCCGATTGACCGCGAATAGACAGCGGGTTAGGATGCCAAGTCCGCCATATGGCCATGTCCCATGACCGATTTTTTTTGCTGCGTTGCTGTCCCTCCTGCAAAAGCTTTTACATTCGCCGTTCGCACCGGCGCGGGCTTTTTGAATTGCTCATTCTGCCGTTTCTTTTGCTGCGGCCTTTTCGCTGCGAGGACTGCACCACGCGGCACTATAATTTATTTTTTACCAGGACGCTCCACGAACCTGAGGAAGGGGCCCGTCGTACTTGAGGAATGCGCGATTCGTTCCCTGGGGCGCGGCGCGCGATGAGGCGGAATTTTGATTGAATCCATATCGAGAATGCGCCGCTGGCTGATTCCCGGCGCAATCATCGTCGTGCTCGCGGGCGCCGCGGCGACTCTGTTTCTAACCGTCGGGAATTGGCTCGTCGTAGAGGATCCGCTTGTTCATGCGGATGTGATCGTGGTCCTGAGCGGGCGCCTTCCGGAACGCGCCGTCGAAGCCGCGCGAGTCTATAAGGCCGGTTACGCGGATCAGGTCTGGATCTCTCCTCCGACTTCTCCCGTGGATGATTTGAAGGCCATGAAGATTGCTTATCTGGGCGAGGATTTTTATAACGAGAAAGTTTTGATCGCGAAGGGAGTTCCTCCGGACTCCATTCGTATTCTGGAGCACGCGGATGCGAACACGGAGGAAGAGGTTCGCCAGATTGCGCAGGAACTCCACAACATGGATCTCCACTCGGCGATTATTGTGACTTCAAAACCTCATACGCGCCGTGTCCGCACGATCTGGCGGAAACTGGTGGGTTCCGAACCGCGCATGATCGTGCGCCACCCCAACGATGACCTCTATGACGGCTCACATTGGTGGCGGCACACGCGGGACGGTCTGGACGTGATGCGCGAAACATTGGGCCTCTTCAACGCCTGGGCGGGCTTCCCGCTGCGCCCGAGCCAGGATTAATCATGCCGGTCCGCCAGCGCAAACCAAGTGAAATCGTCCAGCAAGCGGTTCCACTGTTGTTACTGGGCATCGGTTTGGTCACCACCAACAACTCCGTGACGATCATTGATGACGAAGCCAAAATCCTGGGCGCTGCTACTAGTCCGGTGCGAGCAACGCTCGGCCTATTCCTTTCGGGCGCCGGACAGCACGAGCACCCTCCTCTCCATGACATCATTCTTCATTTTTGGCTGCGCTGGACAGGAGGAAATTTCGATTATTTACGGATTCCGTCCATTCTTTTTTTTCTCGCGGGACTTTTGCTGCTGGGCCGTGCCAGCCGCCATTTGACGGGGCCGTCTAGCGGCATTGCCGTCATTTGGGTTGGGGTCCTATGGCCTTTCGGTTTTCATTTCGGCCGGGCGGCGACTTGGTACTCGTTTTCGTTCTTGTTGGTCGCGGGCTTGACGCTGTCTTATTTCAAGTATCTCGAGGACCAGCCTTTTGGACGTTGGCTCGTACTCTTTCTGTTCTGCGCAAGTTTAGTTTGGACAAATTATTTCGGCTGGGCCATTCTCGCGTGCCTCGCGATTGATCAGCTTCTCCGGGCGCGATCTAAAGAACCTGTGGCAACTCACAAAGCTCTTATAGGAACCGCAGCGCTGTTATGCGTTTCTTTTGTTCCTCTCCTTTCAGCGTTCCGCGCCGAGGTTTCGAGTGGGATGGACCTGCATCAAGGGGCCCTTACGATTGTTGCGAACATGGCCTTTAGCGTATTTTCACTTTTCGTAAGCGAATCGGTGGCTCCCTGGTATTGGTGGCTGAGCGTTCCTACGGGACTCGCAGTGCTGCTTTGCGTGGTGTTGGTCATGTGGTGGCTCCCGCGTGCCGCGCGGCGATTTTTGTTATACAGCGCGTTCTTGATTGTCGTGATGGCCTTGATCGGAATCCTCAAGACGAAGTATCTACTCATGCTCTCTCCCTGGATCTTGCTACCGGTCGGTGTCGCAATTGAGACGGCGAAACCCCGCTGGGCGACGTTCGCCCTGGCTGCGGCACTTCTGATGATAGGCGCGGTCGGGTGGTACGGAATTTATTCTCGGCGTTATTATTCCGCGCCTCGATTCATCGAACCGTGGCGGGAAGTTGCGAGCGATGCGGCTGCGAAGGTTCGCGGCGGGGCAACTGTGATCGCCGACCATCCTTCGTTCCTATTTTATCTCACTTATTTTCTTCGCGTGCCCAATCAGAATGGACAATGGAGATTCGAGGGCGTGCTTCCCGAGTCTGTGAGGCATCCTCAGGTGTTTTCCTCCGAGGGCTGGCTTGCCGCGGGACATCCGAAGAGCGGAAAAATGATCCTGGTTCGAGGCGGGCGCGATCCAGGGAATACATCCATCGATGACGTGGCTCGACAACTGGATCAGTCATGCGGTTCCATATCGTCGCGTCTCAGGATGCGTGATGAAGGTTACGCCTGGAAGCAGCGATTTTTCCCCGAGTGGGGTGAGCCGCAATGGAGAATCGAAATTCGTGAATACGATTGCGAGGAAACGAATTCAAAGCAGATCTACCGCATACCTCCGCGCTGATTTCAACCAGAGTAAGGGAAACAGAAGGACGGATATTTCATAGTCTATAAATCCCCCGGGAACATCCGGTCTGCCAGATCCAAAGCCGCCATTCCGGAGGCCCAATTTGACCGGCAGGCAGAGACTCCGAATGCCATCTGTTCCCTGAATTGGGTTTGTTTCAATTGGGTATATGAATAGATATATTTGCTTCTGGGTTCTGGGCTCGACGCCCAATTTGGGTAATTTTAACCCAATTGATTGGCCATTTTGCCCTCTCCACTGGTACTGGAGGCATAAAAGGTCAGTACCAGGCATCCATTGCTCCATGCGGGTGGGTGAATGAAAATGAAACTGTCATCCTGAGGATGATCGCGCATGGTTGCGGCCACTATAATCTCGGTTTCGCTGGTTGCTTTCGCGCTGCTGGGGCTCTCTTACTGGCGGGCGACCATCTCCGGAATTGCGGCGCACGCAATCTCGGAGCGAATTCGTGTGGCAGCCGGGATCGGCCAAAAAAGGATTAGGCCCCAGGACTTCCGTAACATTATAATTTTAAAAGACTTGTCTCCCGACCTGTGCGGCCAGAATGAGTGTTTCAAGGCCATTTGCGCGTATTACTCTGCCGTCAAGACGCTTGGCAGGATCATCCCCCTGATGGGAGGATGGGCCGATGCCGAAATGGCCACCTGCGCGCGGTACGCAGCAGTCCTGATGGAGCAGCACCTGGAGCGGAATATGGTTTACGCCGCCCAAGTCCGCGGGATGTAAGTTGGAAACACTTAGCGCATGCCGAGTATGGGAGCTTCCATCTAGTAAGCCCAACGCAGGAGAATTCCCCCCGAGGTATATCCCGCGCCGACGGCGACGAGTAAAACGAGATCCCCCTTTTTGAGGCGCCCCTCGTCTACGGCGTCGCGCAGCCCCAGGGGTATGGTGCCCGCGGTTGTATTTCCGTAGCGGTCGATGTTCACCATAATTCTCTCGTCGTCCAAACCGAGCCGCTCCTGCATGGCGCGAATGATCCGCAAGTTGGCCTGATGCGGTACAACCAGCGCCAGGTCTTTGCTCGTGAATCCGTTTCGTTCGAGCATCTCGCAGGCCAGATCCGCCATGCGGCGCACGGCGTATTTGAAGACCTGAGCGCCCTCCTGATGGACGTAGTGCATTTTCTTGTCCACGGTTTCGTGCGAAGAGGGGTGCAGCGATCCGCCGCCGGGCATGTACAGAAATTTTCCACCGGAGCCATCAACATCATGCACGAAGTCGAGAATGCCTTCGTCCTCGCGGTCGGCGGGCTCCAGCAGGACGGCGCCCGCGCCGTCCCCAAACAACACGCAGGTTGCGCGATCCTGATAATCCAGAATGGAAGTCATCACGTCGCTGCCGATGACCAGCGCTTTTTTTTGAGTGCCGGCTCCAATAAATTGGGCGCCGACCGTGAGACCGTAGAGAAATCCGCAACAGGCCGCCGAAAGATCGAATCCCCAGGCGCGCGTGGCGCCCAGATTGTTTTGCACCAGGCAGGCGGTCGCGGGGAACATCATGTCCGGCGTGACGCTGGCAACCACGATCAGGTCGATTTCCGAGGCGGGCACGTTTTTGCATTTCAGGAGCTGGCGGGCGGCAGCCGTGGCCAGGTCAGAGGCGCCGACGCCCTTGTCGGCGACGTGGCGTTCCCGGATGCCGGTGCGCTCCCGAATCCAGGCATCGTCGGTTTCCACCAGCTTCTCCAAATCGGCATTGGACATTACCCGGGGCGGGACGTACCCGCTCACACCGGTAATTTTCGCAGCAATGCGCCTGGCCATTCTTTCTCCGTATGGCTAGTTGGTCTCCGCTAGAAGAATCGCGATTCTACGCAATCGAAGGCGGCGAAACAAGCCTACTGTGGCTGTCACTTTCCGGGTCGCACCGGTAGGACGGGCTTCAGGCTGTCTGGTTATAATCTTAACGGGAGGTGGCAGATGTCAACGGCAGACAGGCTTGAGCCCGTCCTACTGGATCTAATGGAAGACTTCGGGCTCCTGAGCAGGGACAGGATTCTGGATGAGGGGATTGGGCAATTCACGCAAACGGGAGATAAACTTCCGCACTAACTCGGGATCAAATTGCGCATTGCCACAACGATCGAGTTCCTGGAACGCTTCTTCGGGGGTGCGCGCTTTCTTGTAGGTCCGCTCAGAGGTGATGGTGTCGTAGGCGTCGGCAATCGCGATGATTCGCGCGCCCACAGGAATCTGGCCGCCGGCAAGTCCCTGCGGATATCCTGAGCCGTCGAAGAATTCGTGATGATGGGCGACCATTTCGCGAACTCGCTCGGTTCCCCGCAGCGGTTCGAGGAGCTTGGCTCCATAGTCCACGTGGCGCTTCATCATTTCCCACTCATCGGGATTGAGCGGGCCGTTTTTGTTCAATATCGATTCCACGATTCCGACTTTTCCAACGTCATGCAGGATGCCGCCCAGCCGCACTTCTTCGATTTCAGGGCCTTGCAGGCCAATGGCTTCGGCGATCAAGACAGCATAGCTGGAAACCTTGTGGGAGTGGCCCTGGGTAAATTGATCCTTGGCATCGACGGCGAGCGCCAGCGACGTGAGCGTGTCCATCACGATGGGAGGCAGCGGCTCGTAGTGCATTTCGCCGGAGGATCTTGACGGTTCATGATTGCCCGGGCGATTCGAGCCGGGTTCGGTTTCGGCGAGCGACCTGGCGAACTGTTCGATCCGGCTGTAGATTTCCACAAACGAGTCAGGGCCGGTGGCGAAGAGGCGCTTGAGCGTGACACCGAGGTAGGCGTCAAGGACGTCGCGTTTCCATTGCTTGGAATCATCCGGGTTGAATTGATCCGCGGTGGAAACGGCGTTGCCGCCCTGATGCTTGGATAGATACATCGAAGCATCGGCGACCTGAATCAGTTCCTCGGGAGTTGATCCGTTCAGCGGAAACGTTGCGACGCCAAAACTGGAGGTTACGTTTTTCTCGCGCAGAACGGGGTCGGAGCAAATCCAGGAGCGCAGTTTTGCGGCCAACTGGTGGCTTTGCGTTGAGTCCGTTTCGGGCATCAGGACGACGAACTCGTCGCCGCCATAGCGCGCCACTACATCGGATCGGCGGCAATTCATCTCGAGAATGTTGGCCACGCGCTGCAGCACGAGGTCGCCGTCCAAATGTCCATAGAAATCGTTGACGAATTTGAAGCGGTCCAGATCCATCAGCACCAGCGAGAAGGAGCGTCCCGCGCGCGTCGAGCGCTTCCATTCCGCCGAAAGCGCCTCCATGAAGAAGCGATGGGTTTTCAACCCGGTCATGCCGTCGGTGATGGCCTGTTCCTGCGCTTTCTGGAACGAAAGCGCGCTGTGGAGGGCGCCGGAAATCAGGTCGGCCAGCGTGCCCAGGAACACGACTTCCTCCTGCGTGAAGTTGTAGGCCTTGTCAGTCTCCATATACAAAATCCCATGCAACTGGTCGGCGTAAACGATCGGCAGCGCAATCGCGGATTGAGAACCCTCGAGCACCGGCTCAATCCCGGGGTGATGCGCGTCGTAGGACACGCTCTCCACCTGTCCCGTGCGCGCGACGCGCCCGACGATATTGCCGTCCAGGCCCAGCCGGCGTCCCAGGGCCCCCTTGCGAGGTCCCGCTTCGGCGTTGATCACAATTTCCTTGGCCGAATAATCGAGCAGGCCGATACCCATGTGAGAGTAGTCGAGCACTTGTTCCAATTCTTCCGCGATCTTGGCGAGCATTTCATCCGGATTGAGCGTCGTAATGATATTGCGCGAAATATTATTGAACAGCGCCAGGCGGCGCGATTTGGCCCGCTCTTCACGAAACAAACGCGCATTCTCCAGGGCGATGACCGCTTCGCTGGCGAGCACGCGCATCATTTCCAGATGCCCGCTATCGAGGGCGCGTTCCTGGGGACTCTGCAGGACCATGGCCCCGATGGGCCGCTCATACAGCAGCAGAGGCACGCCGCAAAAACTTCCTTCGTGCGAATTCTCCGCTTCGAGACCGAGCTTGCGCATTTCCTCGCGGTAATTTTCCCGGATCAGAATAGGCTGGCGCGTGCGCATCAGGTATTCAATCACCAGGTTTCCGCCAAATGGCCGGGACCTTTTGGGCAGAACTTCGCCGTCGTGCACTTCAACTTCAAGAGTAATTTCATTGCGGCTCGTGTCGTGCAGCGCGACGCAGAAGTGGTTCACGTCAAACAGGCGTTTGATCTCGGCCAGTATCGTCTCGAAGAGCGTGTCCGGATCCAGGGTGGAGCTCAGCGCGCGGCCGATTTCGTTCAGCATATGGAGCTCTTGCGTGCGGCGCGCGGACTGCTGGACGAGATAGCTATTTTCGACGGCCATTCCGATCTGATGGCCGAGCGCCAGCAGGAGGCGAAGCTCGGCCGAGGTCAACCGCCGGCTTTCGGAGGTGCCCAGGAACAATACGCCGAACGCCTGGTCCTTGGCTTGCAAACTAATTCCCACGACCGTGCGAAGATTCTGGCTGATCGCAAGCTGCCGGAAACGCCGGAAAGCTTCCTCGCCTTCCAGAGCGGCCCAGGAGGCGTCGCGCCCGAGGTCGCGGAATACGACTAGCCCGCCCAGGCGCGATACCATATCCACGAGATGATCGTCCAGGCCCTCTTCTTGGGCGATGGCGCAGAAATTTTCCGCCAAGCCGACGGCGACGACGGAAATGGGTCCCTTCGGATGTCCGTGATGCAGGAAAAGCACGCCGGAGGGCATGCGCACAACACTCAGTACGCGCTCCAAAGCTTGCGAAAGCATTTGTTGAATTTCCGGGCCGACAAAACTGGAAGTTGCCAGGTTCACATTGGAAAGCGCCAGCATGTTCTGTTCGACGCGGCGCTTTTCCTCTTCGTACAGTCCCATCACCATCAAGGCCGCCGCAAACAGCTGGGGCAGAAGCTCCAGCGCGCGCAGCGAATTGACGATGTGGGAACGGAGCAGCAGTTCCCCGATCAGGATCGCGCTCCAACTGAGGAACGACGCGGCCAGCAGCAAATCCGCAAAAGTTTCGTGACGTCGGCTCTCCTGGTAGAAGATCCAGGCGATGAAAGCAAGCACGAAGGCGACGCCAAGTTGCGGCGAGATTCTGACCTCATGCAGATAGTAGGCGGCCGACCACAATGCGAAAACTCCGCCGGCGGCGATTTGCGGGCGGGCCCAAGGCTCGGAATTGGTGTACACCTGGGCCGTGCTGAAAAACAGCAGCGCCGCCGCAGCCAACAGCCATTCATTGACCGCGGCTTGCCACGGAGCGACTACAATCCAGGGCTCCAGGGCGGGGCTGAGGTAGTGCAGAGCGAGCAGGCACCACCCGGCGCTCCAAAGCATTAAGTATGCCTGGCGCCGCAAGCTGTGCATGTAAGCGAAGAAACCCGAAGTCAATGCCGAGGTGGCCAGCAGAGTGATCGCAATAATGCTTTCCGGAGTCATCAATTCAAACGCGCCGCCAGAGACGCAATTCGCAAATCCCTCTCAACTTGAATGAAATTGTCGGCAACGAAAGGTGAAGAGATTAAATTCCGCCCCAGCAATCCACGCCGCTTATCATCCCCCGTAAATGCGCCCACCGGCGACAGATACACCACACCCTCCCCAGAAAATTCCCACTTTCGCGACTATAAGGGACGCATTTCCAAGCGGTCAAGGGTACGGGGGTACCAGTCGGGAACAAGGCACGTGAGAGATCGGACACACCATTTCTTAACTGGGAATTGACCTTTATCTTTTTCTGGAGCCTTGAGATCGCCGGATGCGGTGGCTCGCCTTCCTGAGACGGTTCGGCTAAGATGAAGCGTTTTTCATTCATAGGAGAGGCCTTTTTAAGGCGCATGTCCACGACTTCGAACGCGCCGGGGAAGCCGGCTGGCGAAATTCGTGTGCGGTTCGCACCCTCGCCGACGGGCTATTTGCACGTGGGAGGCGCGCGCACCGCGCTCTTCAACTGGGTGTTCGCGCGCGGCCGGGGCGGCACGTTGGTGCTGCGGATCGAAGACACGGACGTCGAACGCAATCGCCCGGAACTGGTGGAGGGAATCCTGGACGGCCTGCGATGGCTTGGCGTCGATTGGGACGAGGGTCCCTACTTTCAATCGCAGCGCCTGGATTTGCATCGGGAAGCGGCGCTCAAGCTGGCCGCTTCGGGCGCGGCCTACTATTGCGATTGTCCGCCGGGAAAATATGCGGGCGGCGATGCGGTCGAGGAAACCGAGGACGCCAAAAAAGAACAGGGCCCGCGCCGCATCACTCGCTGCGCGTGTCGCGAAGGCAAGCCGGGACTCAGCGCGGAAAATGCGGCGATTCGTTTCCGCGTCCCGCTCGGCGCGATCACCCAATTCGAGGACGCCGTTTTTGGTCCGCGCGAAGTGTCGAATGAGGAGATCGAGGATTTCGTTCTTTTGCGCTCGCCCAAGGAAGGCCAGGCGCGGGGCGGGCCAACGTATCAATTGAGCGCCGTCGTGGACGACATCGACATGCGCATCACGCACGTGATTCGCGGTTCCGATCACATCTCCAACACGCCGAAGCAGGCGCTGCTGTATCGCGCGCTCGGCGCCACGCCGCCTATTTTTGCCCACGTCCCGCTGATTCTGGGGCCGGACCGCACGCGGTTATCCAAGCGCCATGGCGCGACGAGCGTGGGATCGTATCGCGACGAAGGTTTTCTGCCCGAGGCGTTTCGAAATTTTCTGGCGCTGCTCGGGTGGTCGGCGGGAAATGAAGAATTCATGCGGACCGCTGAAATCATAGCGCGGTTTTCGCTCGAAGGCGTGAGCCGCACGAACGCCGTTTTCGACCGCCCCAAGTTGGAATGGTTCAACACGCAATATCTGCAGAAACTGCCAATCGATGAATTGCTTCCCGCCGTGCAGGGCGAACTGGAGCGCTCCAAGCTGTGGCAGCCGGAATGGGCGGGCGAAAAGCGCGAGTGGTTTTCCAAAACCGTGGACTTGTTGCGTCCGCGGACGCGTTTGCTGCCGGATTTTTCGACGTGGTCCCGCGCGTTTTTCAGCGATTCGTTCGAGTTTGATCCGCAGGCCCGCGAGAAATTCTGGAAGGACGAGCGTCTGGGCGCGATGCTCGCCAAACTTGCGGACGCTCTGGCGGCGCTACGCGATTGGAATCACGACGCTTGCGACCACTCGCTGCGCGAGCTCGCCGCCGCCGAAGGCGTAAAGGCCGGTCTGTTGATCAACGCCACGCGCGTTGCGATTGTGGGTCAGGCAGTGGCGCCGCCGCTGTTTGAAACGATGCTGGTGCTCGGGCAGGAGCGCGTGGTCGGCCGCCTGCGCCGCGCCGTCGAAGCCTTCGGTGCGCGCTGATTGCGTACACGAAATATTTTCTGCGTTTGGATTGAGTAGGACGGGCTTTAGCCTGTCGCACTTTCATCGGCATACAAACGAAAACCAGACAGGCTGAAGCCCGTCCTACTTGGAAGGCGCAGAGAAAATATCCGTGTGGACGGGATGGGGAGCCGCGTCCACCGCGGCGATTTCCAGGTCCGCCGTTACCGGTACTTTCGTCGGCGGCAGGCACGCGTCCTGATTGCAAGCCTGATAGCCAACCGTGAGGCCAATTTTTTGCGGGCCGAGCGGCGCGGATCCGTTCGCGCGCAATTTCATGAGCACCGTAAACGAGCCTTCGTAAACGCGCAGGGGCGTCTTCGAAAATCGGAACGCGCGCATCACTCCGCGCGGATACGTTGTCTCCACAAGAAACACTCCGGGAGAAAGATCCGCCAGGACTTTTGTGGGGATCAGATAATCCTCCGACGGTTGGTGCGCGTTAATGTGGAAGCCCGGTGAAATTTTCGCGACCACCGCGATCTGAAAGGCGCTGCCGCGCGGCACGGGCTGCAACGATACGTAAGCCTGCGGCTGTAGCACACTTGCCGCGGGCGGGTAAGCGCTGTCTTGCGCCGATGCATTGACGGCGAGTATTGCCAGCGCCACGAACACAACCAGCGCGAGCAGGCGTGGCGCACAATGGCTACGATTTTTGACCGGCACACTCGCGCGTCGGTCGGAGAATCGCAAGACGCGTTCGTATCGCTTGTGCATATAAATTTTAGACCGTCACGGGGCTGCCAAGTTGCTCGGTCAGAATGCGGCCCATAAGTTGCATCAGCGTCTCACCCGTTTTGTCCAGCACGAAAGTTCCCGCCGCATCCGACCACGACAGCTTGAAACTGGTAGTCAGCGCGGAAATCCAAATCTGGCGCACCGGTGTGTTCGGGCTGATCACGAATCTGGTTTCGTCCGCGTCTTCGAAAAGGACTTCCAGTTTCCCGCTTCCGCCCTCGACTTCAAAACCTCGCTCATCGCCGACTTCTTGAAGGCGGCGGCGCAGCGCTTCAAAGGCGGCATCGCATCTTTTCTGAAATTCTTGCTCATCCATGATGAGAACAGAGTACCGCGAAGCGGTCGGGCGGGCAAGAAAGGTGGTAGGGAGTAGGTGGCAGGTTGCAGGTTACATGGACCGGGAAGCTCCTTCCAAGAATGTGGATTGTGAAATTCCTTCCCATGTGGTAGATGGATGACGGAAGACACGATTCATGACAATGCAATCCAACATCACGCCTCAAACTGAGAGAACCAAGGTTACCAGTTACCGCGATCTGGTGGTTTGGGCCCGAGCGATGGATCTTGTGGAGCTGTGTTACAAGCTATCGATGCAGATTCCGCAATCGGAAATATATGGATTGACCAATCAAATCCGGAGGGCGGCCGCTTCGATTCCCGCAAACATTGCTGAGGGGCATGGGCGAATGAATCTTGGTGACTACCTCCAGCAACTTTCGATCGCGAATGGTTCCCTCAAAGAACTGGAAACTCATATGATGATTGCCGGCAGGCTTGATTACGTCCATGAAGATGAGATTATTCCCGCGTTGGAGGCTTGCTCGGAAATCGGGCGAATGCTAGACAGTCTGATACAGAAACTGCGTCAAAAGCGTTTCTGAAACCTACCACATACCATCTGCCACCTGCTACCTACCGCCGGTTACCTGCCCCCTACTCATAGCGGAGAGCGTCCACAGGATCGAGCCGCGCCGCCTTCACGGCCGGATAGATGCCGAAGAAAAGGCCGACGGCCATGGAAACGAGCACTGCTAGAAGCACCGCCCACAGCGGTACGGCCGAAGGCAATCTCGGCAAGAATGCGTGGATGAGCAGGCTAATGCCGATTCCCAACAGCACGCCGATTACTCCCCCCGCGCCAGTGAGCACCACCGCTTCCGTAAGAAATTGCCAGATGACGTCGCGGCGGCGCGCGCCAATCGCTTTTCGCACGCCGATTTCCCGTGTGCGCTGCGTGACCGACATCAACATGATGTTCATGACACCGACTCCGCCCACGAGCAAGCCGATCGAGCTGACCACGGCGGTCAGCAATGCAACCGAACCTGTGATCTGTTTGAACTGATTGGCTATTTCCTCCGCGGAAGACATGCCGAAATTTTCCGGCGCCGAATAGGGAACGTGGCGGGTGCGCCGCAAGACCGCGCTGATCTCGTCCTTGGCTTCCGCCATTTTCCTGGGAGCCGCCACGGCGCCGATGAAGTGGTCGTCGTCGGCGGGATGGTGCTTGCGGTAAGTCTGGTAGGGAACGAGAACCTGCTTTTCCACGGGAGGATTCTGGAAGAGCTGGCCCTTGCGATGCTCGAATACGCCGATTACGCGGTAGGGAAATCCTTCGACGTAAATGACTTTATCCACCGCTTCTCCGTCCGGGAAAAATGTTTTGCCGAGATCGTAGCCGATGACGGCAACGTCCTCGCGGTGCAAATCTTCCGCTTCCGTGAAATAGCGGCCGATGTAGGGTTTGGTGTTGTAAACATCCGGATAGTTGACGTCCGACCCCGAATAATTCAGGCCGCTGACTTCCTTGTCCTTGTAACGCGCGGTGACATCGGGCTGGCGATTCACGTCATAGATGCGCTTAAATACCGACACGGACACTTCCTGCACGGCCGGGCATTGCTCCCGGATGGCCTGCGCGTCTTCATAGGTCAAAGGCTTGCGATTGCGCTGCTCGGCTGTCATTCGTCCCGTGCTGATCCCGGGGGCTACTTTGAATATCCAGATGGTATTCGCGCCGAAATCGTTCAAATAAACGGTCACATCCGCGTAGAAACCGACCAGGATGGACGCAACGGTGATGAGCGCGGTGATCCCGATGACCACGCCGAGCACGGTGAGAAACGAGCGCAGCTTATTCTCCCGGAGCGTGTCCAGAGCCATCCTCGCGTTTTCGCCGAGAGAGATTCGCATGGATTTTGGACCTTGGATCAAGTTTCCTGTCGCAGCGCTTCGATCGGACTCAAGTTCGCGGCCTTGCTCGCCGGATACAGCCCAAAGAAAACGCCAACGGCGGTCGAAACGCCCAGGGCAATGATCACCGCCGAAACGGGCACGTGCATCGGCACGGGCGTGTTGGCGGCGATAACCAGCGCAAACACGTAGGCCAGGGCGACGCCGATCGCCCCGCCGATCGTAGACATAACTGCCGTTTCGGTCAGGAACTGCAAGAGAATATCCACGCGGCGCGCGCCCAGGGATTTGCGCAGGCCGATTTCGCGCGTGCGTTCGGTCACCGTCGCCAGCATCACGTTCATAATCACCACGCCGCCAATCACCAGGAATACCGCCACAATTCCCACCATCGAAGCCGCCAGCGCGCCGGTGATCCGCTTGAATAAATCCACCAGCGACCCGCCGTCCAGGACGCCGAAATTGTCAAGATCGCCGGGATTCTGGTGGCGGCGAGCGCGCATCAGCGTCCGAGATTCCTCTTGCGTGCGCGACATCCAGTCCGGGCCGCGCGATTGCACGTTGATCGCCAGGCTGGTCGTGCTCGTGGCGTAGAATTTCATCCACGTCTCGATCGGAATATAGACGTAATTGTCCTGCGTCTGGCCCAGCACCGTGCCGATCGGTTTTCCGACTCCGATGACTTCGTAAGGGCGCCCGTCCACATTGAGTTCCTTGCCAATGGGGTCTACGCCGGGAAAAAGTTTTTCCGCGATGTCCGTGCCGATCAGTGCGACGAGCGAGCGGTGTTCATTGTCGGTGTCCGTGATATAGCGCCCCGACGCGGGGCCTTCGGTTTTCATGTCGCCGATATTCGCGGTCACACCGTAGATGGTCGTGTCTTCGACCGTCTGGCCGTTGGCCTTAGTGCGGCCCAGGCGATTGGCCTGGGCGCCGACGCGCAGGGCGAGCTTCGAGTTGTCGCGCAAAAAAATGTACTCGTCCCAGGTAATCGGTTTGTTCCGCCGCGTGGCCTTCACGAACTCGGTCATATCCGTGATGATCGGGAAGCGCAGAACCAGGAATACGTTGGCCCCGAGGTTGGCGATGCGGTTGGCCACGTAGAGGTTCACTCCGGAGATCAATGCCACGACCATGATCAGCGTGGAAACGGACAGCACGATCCCCAGCAGCATCAGAAACGAGCGCATCTTGTGCGCGCGCAGCGTTTCCAGGGCCACGCCGATCGGTTCGCGCAAATGGCGGAGTCGAGTTTTCATGCGCTTCGCGCCAGACCTCTATTATTTCACATGGCGAGCTGAAAAAAGCACGTATGGGAAGGTGAAATAAGGTTACAGCAGGCTTTCGATGGCTTTGGAAATATCGTCGTGATCGACCAAGCCGACGATGGTCTTGACCTTTTTGCCGTCGCGGGTGAAGAGCATGCTGGTTGGGAGGCCCAGAATCCCGCCGAATTTTTCCCCGATGGTATCGTTGCCGAGCAGAATCGGATAGCTCATCGCCTCTTTTTGGCCGTTCACATCAAAGCGTTGTTTTTCGAGGAAGGGTTCGATGGCTTTTTTGCCGTCTTCGTCCATGGAAACTCCCAGGATGGTGAAGCCGCGCGGGCTGTACTTCTGCTGGAATTCGATCATCCATGGGATTTCCACTTTGCAAGGCTCGCACCAGGTGGCCCAGAAGTTCACCAGGACCACCTCACCCTTATATTGCTGGAGGGTGACATCCTTGTCGTTGAGATCCTTCAGGACGACCGTTGGGGCATCGGTCGGTTTGGCGGGCGCGCTCGCGGATGGCGCGCCGGCCGCGGGGAATCTGTGGTCCGCCCAGACCATGACGGCCAGCAAGGCAATCACTCCCGCGGCAATAAATACGCCCTTTTTCATATTCGTACTTCTTTCCTGCGGGTTCCCCTTCCTGCGTCAGGACACGCAAGTAGAGCCCGCACCTGTTACAGCGCAAACTTGTTCAGAAAGCCCAGTTTACCCGATAGCCAAGTCAGGCGGTTCAAAAAAATCAGCCCTCCCACGAACAACAGAAGCACGCCGCTCAAGACTTCCACCGTATGCAGGTGGCGGCGGAATCGCTGGTAAAAGCGCAGAAACTGGTTGATGCCAATCGCAGTGAGAAGGAAGGGCACTGCCAGACCCGCCGAATATACGGCCAGCAGAAAAACGCCGCGAGAAATTGTCTGCGTGTTGGCGGCCAGCACCAGGACGGCGGCAAGAATCGGACCGATGCACGGCGTCCAGCCAAAGGCAAAGGCGAAGCCCAGAAGGAAGCCGCTGGTCACGCCGGAAAGTGCGCCGCCGGCCTTAGCTTCTTCCGCCGTTTGACTGCCGAGATTGTGGAAGCGCACGTCGCGGTTGAGCCAGCGCGTCAGCGACGGACCGGCCAGGAAAATAAGCGCGACGGAAAGCAGCTGCACGGAGCCAAACAGGTCGGCGGGGCCGACAGTTTCCGTCCCATATCGCCGCCAAAGGATCGCCGCGCCAAACGCCAGCACGCCACCGATCACGAGGCCAGCATTCACGGGCAGCTTGATCAGCCACCCGACCAAATGCAGGCCGAAGAGAACGATGACGGCCCCGGCGACAGGCCCCATCAGCGCCTTATGCTGCAGCAAAAACTGTCCCACGGCGCTGGCCGATGCGCCGAAACTGATGAAGACCACGGAGAATCCCGAGACAAACGCTAGCGACGAAGCGAACAGACTGTTCCGCGCCGGCTGCCCCGTGCGAAGTTGCTCGACCCCGATGCCCGAGAGCATCGAGACGTATCCCGGCACCAGCGGCAGCACGCAGGGCGACAGGAACGAAATTATTCCCGCTATGAAGGCGTAAAGGATTGATACTTGCATCGGACGAAATTATCTCCGGCGAAGGATGGCGCAAACCATTTGATGCATCATTAGATCAGACGGCTGCAAGCCCGCCAACGATTCAACCCATTCTCTATTTTCACATAACTATGCGTCCGCTCGGGGGATTTCTTGGCGGTGGGTTAATTTTGAGCGGTAAGCGGCTTGTTTCGTCCGGGAACGCCAATCTCCCGATTGGCGAGGGTAAAGACGCCTATCGGGAGATTCACGTTCCCGGGGCTCAACTACTCGACGCGGGGGTGGCGCGAGCCCCAATCGTGCTTGCTCTCGTAGGAAAACGCGATGCGCAAGAGCGTCGCTTCATCGAAGGCTCGGCCGATCAATTGCAAGCCGATGGGCAGGCCCTCGCGCGTAAATCCGCAGGGGATGGAAATCGCGGGGAGGCCTGTGAAATTGGCCGGCCGGGAATGTCCGACGAGCACGCGACGCGTATCGATTTCTTCTCCATCAATTTTAACGGATTCCGCGCCGATTGGCGGAGCGGGGACTGGAACCGTGGGAGCAACGATTACGTCAACGGTTTGGAAGGCCGCGCTAAATTCAGCAAGCAAACACTTTTGCACGTCAAATCCAGCCAGATACCGATTGGCCGGTACTTTCGCGCCCGCTTCAATCCGCCGGCGCACTTCTTCGCTGTAATCTGCGGCACGCTGCGGGAAATACCCGGCCGCTTCGTGAACGTGCAGAGCTTCGGCGAGTGAAATGTCGGCCGCCGCGTCCCGCGATTCCTTGAGGTGCGGCAGGGAAACTTCCTTCACCACGGCCCCGCGCTTTTCCATCGCGATTATGGCGCCTTCGGCGGCGCGGCGCACCTTGGGGTCCACCTTTTCCCAAAAGTGTTCGCGCGGGCGTCCCAGTCGAAATTTGCGCATCGGTTTTCGCAGCGCGCCGCGATAATCCTCCACGGCCTTCGGCGAGGAAGTTGGATCCAGCGGATCGCGCCCGGCGATCACACCAAGCAGCAGCGCAGCATCCCCCACGCTGCGAGCTATCGGTCCCACATGGTCGAACGAGGGAGAGAGCGGCATGGTTCCAAAAACGCTGACGCGCCCGAAAGTCGGTTTCAATCCGACGGTTCCGCAAAAGGAGGAGGGCACGCGGATCGAGCCGCCTGTGTCCGTGCCGATGGAAGCCGCGCAAAGACCCGCGGCAATCGCCGCGGCGGAGCCGGCGCTCGAGCCACCGGGAATCCGTTCGAGCGCCCACGGATTATGCACGGGGCCGTAATGCACGTTGCCGCCGGTAATTCCGTAAGCAAATTCGTTCAAATTTGTTTTGCCAAGAAGGATGGCTCCTGCGCGGGCCAGTTTTCGCGCAACGGTGGAGTCTTCTGACGGAATGAAATCGCGCAAAATTTTCGATCCCGCGGTGGAGCGGATGCCGCGCGTCCAAATGTTGTCCTTGAGCGTGATCGGTATGCCGAGGAGCGGGAAATCTTGGCGCCGCGAACTGCGCCGGAGCAGCTGTTTTTCCGCGCGACGCGCCTCTGCGACCGCGCGCTCGGCGGTGACCGTCAAGAAAGCGTTCAGGGCGGGATTTTGCCGCTCGATGCGGCGCAGAAAAAGCTCGGTCAGCTCGACCGCGGAAATTTTGCGTTTTGCCAGCAGCTCGGCGAGTTCCTCGATCGTGGCGAACGCGAGCGATTCTTCATTCTTCATGGTCAGTAAAGTTTCTCCACGCGGCGCAAATTTCCGAACGTTCCGATGTTCGCAATGTTCAGCGAAACACGAAATTGATTTTCCGTGCGAATCTCGCCGAGCGAAAGGCGGCGGTATTCCAGCGAAATTCCGCAGCAGGACCCGTTATAGCTCACTTCGACGAATTCGTTCTGCAAGATATTCTGCTTGACGTCATAGCCAACGCCCGCCTGAGTGCTCCAGCCGCGGCGGTTCGATTCGCCATATCCCACCTGCGTCCGAATCTGATTCGCGGGCGGTTGCAACACCGCGTTATTGGGCGGCGGGCCGGCCGTGTTGTCGATGGAAAAATGCGCCACGGAGAAGCTGAGATTTTCAGTCGGGCGAATTTTCAGAAGCGTCTCCGCCGTGGTGATCCTGTGGCGCACGGTGTCGTAATCCAGCCGGACCTCGGCATCGTATCTCCCGCCAGGCGTGATGACCACGTCGCTGTTGACCGGAGAAAAGTGGCGCGGCTCATTCGCGAAGGCGAACGGGGTGATCGAATCGAGCGCTTGAAAAACATTGCGCGTTCCGGGAGTGAGCGCGCCGCCGAAGGTCGGGTCAAAGTAGTACGCTTGCGTGACCTTCCAGGTGACCAGTTCCTCCGCCTGGCCGTTTCCGCCACGGTGAAACAGGCGCTGCGTGATGGAATAGACGAAATCATTGGTGTTAGTGAGCGTTTCATCTTCGTCAAAGAGTACAATTCGGTCGAATTGATTCACGCCCCCCACGTAGTTGTAATCAATCTCCGGTTCGATCGTATGCTTCCATTTTCCGCGGGTCGATTCCCAGACGCGCTCGAACGTGGGAGGCCGAAGGTCGACGTTCAACTCGCCGGTGGTGCGGTGCGACAGTTCATCCGAGAGCGAGCCTCCGACGAGTTGAGCGCCGTAGCTCGTGGCGCGCGCGGTAAAGCTGGTCGTTACTCCTATCCAGGGTCCCCAGCGCAGGGGCACCACGACCCGTGGAGCTACTTCGGAACGCTCCACAAACGCGGAAGTGGAAATCCCCGGCTGGACGGTTTGCACTCCCGTCGTGGGGTTGGTAACCAGATTTTCATCGTCGCGGTGCACGGTGCCGGCGAACATATCGAAACCGAAATAAATCGGCAGTTTTTTCCACGGGGCCTGGTCGACCGAGCTGAAGCGAGCCTCCGGCGCGGCGCGAACGTCGGCGCTGACTTGCGGCTGGGCGTTTACGAAGTTCTTATAACTGGTCGCGGCGAAATCGACGCTGAACCCTTGAGTATTATTCGTCAGGAATCCCGCGTTGCGTACCTCGGAATTCACCGCTTCGCCGAAAGTCGGCGCAAACGCCAATTGAAAGATCAGCGAGGTGAGCTGCTTGAAATCCGCGACCGCGCGCCAGCCGTCGCGCAGCTGCGCGTCCAGTTGGAATTGCGCCGTATGGCCGCCCTGGCTCTCCAGCGCCGTTTCCGGATTGCCGGAGGAATCCAGCACCGGCATTCCTGCGGCGTTCAGCACCGGCGCCGGTAATCCTCGGTCGATCACGCCGAAATATCTTGCCGCAATCGAAACGTTCTCCCAGGGCTTGGCGCGAAGCTCGATGTTTTGTTGCCATCCGCGCCGGCTGAGATAGGCCGCACCGAGAGAGAGATCGGCCCAATCCCTGGGCGCCCAATAGTAGCCGTCTCCAAAGATGAATCCTTTGACCGAAGTGTCGGCGAATTCCGGGATCAACAGGCCGGACTTCCGCAGATTGCGCCCCGCCGGCACCGACGCGTAAGGAAAGTACAGGAGCGGGATGCGGAACATCCGGAAGTCGGCATTGACCATGGCGACCGTGCGATCCACATTGAGCGTGGCATGTGCGGTGAAGAACTTCCAACTGGGCTTGTCCGGTTCGCAGACGGTCAGCCAGGCATGCTCGATCCAGTAGGTGCGCGGGTCGACCCGCCGAACTTCCTGCGCTTCGAAGACCAGTGGATTCGGCGAAACCAGCATGTTTGTGTTTTGCTTGTGTTCCACCGTGACTTCGCCGCGCACGTGCTCGAACAGGCCTTCTCCGCTTTGCACGTTGAAATCAGCGGAATCCGCCGTGAGGTGTTGCGTGTCCGCGTCGAAGATTACGTGGCCGCGGGCCGTGGCTTTGTAGGTCTTCGTGTCGTACTGCACGTGGTCGGCGCGCAATCGAAAGTTCCTATATTGGATTTCGACATTGCCGTCGGCGAGGTAGAGGTCTCCTTCCTTGCGTTGCTGGTCGGCTTCCAGGCGCACGCTGGCCTGGCCGGGAGAGGTTGCCGGAATGATTTCCTGCGCGGCGGCTCCGCGAAGTGCGAAGAGACTGGTGGTGAAAGCAAGAAGTAAGACGCGCCCCCGGCATGCGATTCCGAATTTGTGAAAAAACTCCATGAGTTGGCGACGCCCAGCAACCAGGGGAAAAGGGAGCCTGGAAGGGGTGGAATGAAAATAGCTCGTTAGCCTAGCACTCCCTCCGAAGGCTTACAATGATTCCAGCGGGGTCCACGTTTCACTTGAAACCTTCCGTGCAAAAACAGTGCCCGCACCCCTGACGGCCAATCGGCTCAGGCCATTTTCATTAGCTATTCAGCTTGCCGAAAAAGATCCTCACGTTGTCATTCCGAGCGAACCGAGGAATCTGTCCGTGGCTTTGAGTCAATAACAATGCGATACCTCGTTTCGCTGAGCACGATGGGTCTTTAAGTTTTCCGCAACCTGTATAGATTGCAATTGGCACGCGGGGGCTGCCCGGGGTACCCAATTCGTGACACGCGGATGCAAAGCTTTTCGCGGAGGCGCTCTGCTGGTAGAATGTTTTCGACTCCCGACTTCCGTTCGGCGAGACGTCCGCAGCGCAAAACGGAACGGTGATAAAAACTTGTCAGCATTGCGGCGCCGTTAACGGCGACTCGTCCGATCTGTGCTGTTTCTGTGACGCCCCTTTGGGCGCCCTCGGACTCTCGCCCGTTTCGCGACGACTTGCCACTCCTACCGAAGGCAGCCTGGCCGTTGAACCGGAATGGCGGCGCGAGGTTTCCAGCAGGCTTCAGGATTATCGCGCCCGCCGGCGCGGAGGCGCGCCCGCCGATTTACAAACGGCGCTGCCCTTTGAAGCCGCTTCGTCATCCGCGCCTGAATCTTCCAGCGCGAAGACACAGGTTTCCTCGCCGTCGCCTGCCAAACATCCACAAGCCTCGCGCACGCTTCGCCATGAGCGATTCGAAATATCGATTCCCACACTGGAGAGTGTTTCTACTGGGGGCAATGTCCCCTGGCGGGCTACTTCACCAACTGGCGCAGGGTTGTCGCATGCGCAGTTGTATGCTGTGGCTTCGCTCTCCGAGCGGCGCAGGGCGGCGATCGTGGACGCAGGGCTGCTGGTGTTCAGTTACGGGGGAATGCTTGCGCTCTTTACCGTTCTGGGCGGGCATATCGGTTTTAACAAACTTGACATAACCGTGGCGGGGGCCACATTCGCGCTTTTCTACGCCCAGTATTTCGCGCTGTTCACAGTTTTCGGCGGCTCGACGCCGGGCATGATGCTTCGCGGCTTGCGCGTCGTCACCTTTGACGGCGGCATACCCACGTCGCGCCAGATGGTTTGGAGAAGCTTCGGATATTTAATCTCCGCGGGCACCTGCTTTCTGGGCTTTGTATGGGCGCTCTGGGATGAAGACCAACTCTGCTGGCAGGACCGCATCTCCCAAACCTATCTCACGCCAATTGAGAAGATTACACCTTACTAACCGCGCCGTGGCCCCGCGCCGCGAAACCGGCGAGCCCTCTTAAGCAATCCTCCGAGAATCGCCGCGCGTCAAGTACGCGAGTCGTGCTATCATAGTCAGGATTTTATCTTCGTGTATGAGGCCTATAACAACGATGAGCCGCCTCGCTAGAATATCCGTCGTCACACTTTCCGTCGTCGTATTTCTATATGTCGGCCTGGGCTATGTGCTCGGCAAAACGAACGACGACAAATCTTACCGCTCGTTGAGCGTGTTCGGCGAGGTGGTGCAGCACATTCAGGAAGATTACGTGGATGAGCCAAACATGGCCGTGGTGACCTCCGGGGCCATGCACGGACTGCTGGAATCGCTGGATCCCCTGTCCGGTTACTTGAGCCCGCGTGAATACGCCGATTATCGAGACCGAACGAAGAATGCCTTGCACGGCGAAGTGGGCATGACAGTATCGAAGCGGTACGGCTACATCGTGATTGTCTCGGTTGTTCCGGACGGTCCGGCTGCAAAGGCGGCCATGCGCAGCGGCGAAATTCTGGAATCCATCGGCGGATTTGCCACGCGCGATATGTCCGTCGGGCAGGCCAACGCTCTCTTGCAGGGCGCTCCCGGGACTCCGGTGAAAGTGGCGGTGATCCGTCGCGGAAAGACGGAGCCCCAGGACGTCAGCATCAATCGCACGGTGATCGGCCCGCAGCACATTGTAGCGGATCGCGTCGGCGACGATGTGGCGTATGTGCGCTTACCCGCGATCGAGGCATTGGACGTGGCGGAGCTGCGCGACAAACTGGCGCAATTCGACAAGCAAGGCCTGCACAAGCTGCTGCTCGACCTGCGCGATTGCACGCGCGGCGATATCAGCGAAGCCGTGGTGGCCGCTCAACTTTTCCTGACTTCCGGGAAGATCGCCTCTCTCGAAGGGCAAACCGTATCGCACAAGGATTTCAATGCCGAGCCGGACAAGTCCGTTTGGCACTCCACAGTGGACGTCTTGATTTCGCCGAGCACTTCGGGCGCGGCGGAAGTCCTTGCCGGAGCGATCAAAGGGAATAAGCGCGGCGATCTGGTGGGCGAACGCACTTTCGGATCCGCTTCCGAACAAAAAATTATCCCGCTGGACGACGGCGGAGCACTAATCCTCACGGTTGCGTTTTATTCAACGCCTGACGGCAAATCCATCGTGGAGGAAGGCGTGGCTCCCACGGTGGAGGTGCGCCCGAAGGCGGTCGATCCCTCCGCCGAACCCTCCGATACCGAGGATGAGGCTCCGCTAGGTCCCGGCCAGTTGCCCAAGGCGGATGATCCGGTTTACAACAAGGCTCTCGATCTGCTCAAAGGCGGCGAGGCCCAAAAGGCTGCTTGAAGTGTGAATCGCCGATCGCACGCGCTCGGCCCACTCGCCGCACAAACTCCCCCACTGCGTATCATCCTGTTTTTCTTCTGTGCCGCTGCTCTATTCTCCACGGCAGGCTGCAGGAAAAAATCCGCGCCTCCGTCAAACGTGGGAATCCGGAACATCACTCGGGAATTTGTCTTTGCCGCGCGAAACGCGAGCGGCGGACGAGCAGAAGTGGGCATGCGGCCCGAATACGCCGTACGCCAGCCGGGCAAACAACAGGCGCTCGCCGCCGACCAGATTTACATTACCGTGCCCCTGAGTGCGGTTGGTGTGCCCGACCGGACCGCGGAGGAGGCCATTCAAGCCGAACTTGCGCGCGTCGCGGAGTTTCACCACTTGCAGCGCGTCGCGCGTCCCGGAGCGCCCGGCCTGGAACGCTTCGACTACCTGATGGATGGCCGGCGCACGCAATCGATCCACCTCATTACGCCACTGCCACAGGCAGAGGCCGCGTCCCCGGCGCCCGCGCGCCCGCAACTTGCCATCGTGATCGATGATCTCGGAAACGATCGCGCGCAGGCGGACTCTCTGTTCAAGATCGCATATCCGCTGACCATCTCGGTGCTTCCCCACGAAGCGAACTCCGGCGAAATCGCCGAGGAAGCGCACCGGCGCGGGTTTCAAGTGATGCTCCATCTGCCCATGGCCTCGAATGCCGGGGACAGGGACGAAGCGATCGAGTTGCATCCCGCCATGGCTGCGGCCGAAGTAGGAAAAACGTTCGCAGCCATGCTGGACACTGTCCCTTATGCCGCGGGAGTAAACAATCACGAAGGCTCGCTCGGCACCGCCGACAAAAAACTCATGGACGAGCTGATGCCTTTGTTGCACCAGCACAATTTATTTTTTATCGACAGCCGCACGACCGCGGCCACCGTCGCGGAAACGGCGGCGCACGCGGCGGGCGTCGCGGCCGCCCGGCGCAACGTGTTTCTGGATGACGAGCAAACGGTGCCGGCGGTCCGAAAACAATTTTCGCTGGCCATTCGCGATGCCCGAGAAAAAGGCTCGGCCCTGGCGATCGGCCATCCGCATCCGGAAACGCTGGAGGTTCTCAACGAAATGTTGCCCGAGGCGGAGCGGCAGGGCGTCCGGCTGGTGTTTGCGTCGGATTTGGCGCGGTGATTTTGGCAGCATAGCCACTCCTGTCTGCGTGGATTTGGAAACCGTATTCGCGGGCTGCCTACATCACGACGGTCGCAAACCCCGCACAGGCAAGAGTGCCTGTGCTACTGGAAAATTTCAGGACCTCCTTTGGTACGCGGTCAGAATGTCCGGAAGCGAAAGGACTCCCTCCAACTTGCGAGAGCCCGCGCGGCTGACCACGGGCAAAAGCGCATGGCCTTGAATAAATCGCAAAGCATCATCCAGGCGCTGATCGGGATGCAGGATGGGCAAGCGGGCGGTGGACAAAACCTCGCGCAGGTGTGTCTCCTTGGGGTGCGCCGAAGACATTGCGGGCAAATCCTTTCTGGCGATTCCCGCCCACCGGCCCGTTGGAAAACGCACCAGCAGGGCTACTTCCGTTGATGCCTCCGCTATTTCCAGAGCGCGGGCGAGCGTGTCGCTTGCCTGTAACGGCGTTAAATCCGGTTTGCGCATGGCATCCTCGACGCGCAGGACGATCTGCTCGCGCTGTTCCTCCATCGAAGGCAATTCCATATCGTCCTGTTTGGCCAGAAGATCAAACAGCGCGACGTCCTGATACTTGCGGGAAATCAAATAGGCGATGGTGTTGGAGATCATCACCGGCAGGACGATGGAATAGCTCCCCGATGTTTCGACGACCATGAACACGGAAGTGATCGGAACGCGCAGGAACCCCGCGAAGAAAGTTCCCATGCCGACCAGAGCGAACGGAGCCACGGTCGCGGTGACTTGCGGGAAGAAGTGGTGCTCGAGCCCGCCGATCGCTCCGCCAATCATCGCCCCGATGAACAACACCGGCGCGAACATTCCTCCCGGCGTGCCGCTCACAAATGACAAGCTTGTCGTCAATATTTTTGCGAATCCGAGAATGGCCAGAATTTGCCAGGTGTACTGGCTACGCAGAGCCTGGTCAATGTAGGGATAGCCCGTCCCCATGGTTTGCGGGAATCGCAGGCCAATAAACCCGATCAGCAGGCCCGCAACCGCCGGTTGCCAGTAATACGTCCACTCGGGCAAAGCGCGGAGCTTTGGCCGGAAGTAGGCAATAATTTTCGTGAAGGCGAGGGAAAGAATTCCGCTGAAGACTCCCAGCACGGCATAGGCGAGCAATTCGGCGGGATGGGCGAGAGTGTATGCGGGGACGCGGAACATGGGCTCGCCGCCCAGAAAGGAGCGCATGACCACGGCGCTGGAAACCGCCGCAAGCACGATCGCTCCCAGGGCGCTTGCGCTCCACGTGCCGATCACTTCCTCGATCACAAACAAGACCGCGGAAATGGGCGCGTTGAACGCAGCGGCGAGGCCCGCGGCCGCGCCCACGGGAGCAAGCAGCCTCAGCTTGTCCCGGGAAAGTTTCCAGCGCCTGCCGAGCGCGGAAGCGATTCCCGCTCCCATCTGCAGGGATGGATCTTCGGGACCCAACGATTGGCCGCTGCCGATAGCCAGCGAACAGGTGATAAATTTTCCAATGACGGTCCGGAAGGGCACGTACCCGTCGAATACGTAAACGGCAGCCTTGGTCTGATTCACGCCGCTGCCGCGAGCGCCGGGGAAGAATTTTTGGACTAGAAAACCGACCACCAGCCCGGTTCCCGCCGGCACCAATAAAACCCGCAAATGCGACGGCGCGAGCGTGGAGCCGAGAAGACCGAGGCGAACCCACTCGATGGCGACGCGGAAACAAACCACGGCCATTCCGGAGAACATTCCAATCAGGATAGCCAGCAACAGGAAAAGATTGCCTTCGGAAAGAGTGAACGAACGCGCCCGGGATCTCAGCCACTGGAGACCCGAGCCGTTCGCGTATTCCGTGGGAGCAGGAACCGGCGTGTCCCTGACGGGAATGCCGCGCTCGCTCACGGATGGTTCCCTTCGTACCGCGTTGTCATCAGGCGCGCCGTTAGACATATCGCGATACGATATTCTGGTTGTCAGCGATCACAACTCAAAGATAGCCCAGCAGGGGGGAGAAACGCACGGATTTATGAAAAGCCAGACAGTCCAAAAAGCTACCCTGGAGTAGGACGGGCTTCAGCCTGTCTGGTTCAGGATTTTGTGGGTGCAAAAAAGAAGACAGGCTGAAGCCCGTCCTACTAAAAATGCCCCGGAGGGCCGGGCCCGGGGCAGAAAAGCAGTGAGAGTAACACTGCGAAGTTTAGGGATACTGCTGGGTGAATCGGCGGGATATGCCACGTCCCGGCAACCGCCAGAGCGGCTTCGGAACGATGGCGATACACCCAGCCCTTAAGTTTCCTCGAAAATTCCAGTTTGCGAAGCGCGTCTTATCCGAGAACCGCGTCCTTAAGCGCCTTCGCGGCGCGAAGACGAACTACGGTTTTCGCCTTGATTTTGATCGCTTCGCCGGTTTGCGGATTGCGGCCCATGCGCGCCTTGCGGTGCGCCTTCACGACGCGTCCGATGTTCGGGATGACGAACTTGCCCGCGCCGCCCTTGGCTTCCTTGACCGCCAGCTTGAATAGT
>Ga0210384_10000389_pt1 | contig 67576 bp, 51 predicted proteins | sample IncBWH2MmetaG_FD_160574 | JGI IMG/M metagenome (GOLD analysis project Ga0210384, IMG submission 160574) | Forest soil microbial communities from Barre Woods Harvard Forest LTER site, Petersham, Massachusetts, United States - Inc-BW-H-2-M | ecosystem: Environmental > Terrestrial > Soil >... | reverse complement strand
AAATTTTGAGTCGGGAGAGGCAGGGTGGAAACCGCTGCAGCACCGAGGGCTTCCCCCGTGGTGGCATCAGCCGTATTGATCGTGGTGACCTCCGCCGAAACCGTCACCACCTCGGTCGCTTGGGTCACTTTCAGTACCGCTGTCATCTGGGTGGTTTCCGTCACGCGCACCAGGGCGCCGGAGAATTTCGTCTTGGCAAAGCCGGTCGCGCTCACCTCGACGGAGTAAGAACCCACCGGGAGAAGAGTGGCGGTGAAGGAGCCCGAAGAATCCGTTGTCAAGTCCCGTACCACCTGGCTAGTCGCTTCGCTTACAATCTCGACTTTAGCGCCCGCGATGATCCCTCCGGATGGATCGTGTACCGTACCCGTGATCGCGCCCGTAGCGCCGCCTTGTGCCAAGGCCAGCCCATCGAAACAGGCCAAGAAACTAGCGAGTATCAGAAGTCTGGTGAACATGGACACTTACCCTCCTTTGTCCGTATGATTTGAGATCTCGATGCACTACGCCGTGTTCCTGAGCCGCAACCAGTCCTTTGACAAATTGTGTTACCCAGGCGAAATACAGCTCCGCAGGCAAGTGTCCTTGTTTGAGCCTTTCGCGAAGCGAACTCCCAGGAATCAGCTCCATCGCCAGGAAATCTTTTCCGTCTTGTGTGCTGAACTCGAAAACCGTTTCGATGTTTGGATGATTCAGCTTGGCCAGCGCCAGTGCCTCTCCTGGACAGCTTGGCGGCAGTTTCGCCGCCAATGGTGCCGGGAGGCAGGACCTTGAGCGCTATGTAATGGCCGAGGGTCTGGCCAATCATCTGGAGGAACCGCCTAGGAGCGCGATATTAGGCCGGACGCCTAAGCAAGTCAACGTGGGCGTGTTCTGCGCATTTCCTGCCTAATCGCAAACGATTGCCTGCAACTCAGACGACATGAGAAAACACTCCTGCCGTGGCGGGGCTGGGGAGGTTCGAACTCCCGACCTAAGGTTTAGGAAACCTTCGCTCTATCCATCTGAGCTACAGCCCCGCGGGCACGGATTTATTTTATATGGATTTGCGGGAATTGCAGCAAGCTTTACGGATAAAGAACCCGGCAGGGCGAACTGTATTCGCCGGGGTTTGCTATGGTTTCGATTGTAGCCGGAAGGCCTCGGGTGGGTCCGCATAACACTGCTTCCAAAAGTTTTCCGGCGAAAGCGAGCCGGCGGCAAGTTGTTGCGCGGTGGAAAGTGTGGCGGCGATCAGGCCGCCATCGGCGGAGTCGAAAATCACGACGATGCCGTCGAGTGGGGGCGCGGCGGCCCCGGAATCGGCCGAGAATTTCCGGAATAGCGATGTCGCGAAATTGAGTTTGGCCGCAGCGCCGGTTTCTCTGGGGTCCTGCGAAACCGGCTGAACCGTGCAGATCTTTACAGGCTTGCCGCGCAACACTGGCCACCCGCCGGGGAAGGTGCTGGTTTCCTCGCGCACCAGGCCGAAAGGTGCGGGCTTCTCGGAGGCGGTTTCGCCGTTCGGCGATTTCAGCCGAGCGGCGATGAACTCCGGCAACTCCAGGCTGCTGCGGCGGAGGTACCCGCGCGAGGCACCGGAAATCTGCACATAGATCCAATCTCCTTGGTTATCGAGAAATTCAAATTCATCGCCGGCTGCGGCGGAGAAGAGGACGCGGGAGCCCTCCGCGGCCCGCGCCAGAACCGCGGTGCCGTTTTTTTTCACCACCACCAGGTTGAGGGGATGGGCTTGATTGCGATGCACTTCTTGCAGCGTTTGGAGTTCCGCGTTGAGCTGCTGCGCGCGCCTTTCTTCGGCTTCACGCTTGGCGCGGAGCGCGCTCATTTCATCGGTGCCGGAGGGCGCATCTGCGGGCGTTGCTCCCCCGCCGGCTTTGTTGGGGTTGCTGAAAAGGGAAGCACCGGGCAGGCCGGTGCACAGGTCGAGCTTGGGCTTTGGAGCCTGCACCTCCGAGTGAAGCAGGGAAGTGGGTGATTTTCCGTCAACCTTTTCGGTCAAGCGGTCCAGTAAATCGAGCTCCAGGCGGCCGTTTGAGGACAATACTTGGTAGCCGGACCTGGAAGGATCGGGATCGGCATACCAGGCAGTGATTTTTGCGGTCACGCGAACAATGGTGCCGTCGGGAGTGCCGCTGGGCGACGCCGGCAGCAGATCGATCGAGAACTGATAGAAGGCGCGCTCGAAGCGATTGAGGGGCTGGTCGCCGGCAGCGACGAAGCCCTCGACGGCCGGCAATTTCTGGCCAGCGTACGCTTGGAGTTCGTTCAAGGCGTTGTCGACTTCGTCTTTGGATTTTGCGAAAGAGCGCGCGTAGGGAACTGCTTGGGCGTTGGCGCGGGGTGGGAGCGAGGCGCACAGGAGCAGAGTCATCGAGGAGCAGAGAGCTACGAAGCGGGGAAAAGAAAGGCGCAGCCGGGTCACGGAAGAGGTTCCAGTTGGTCGAGAGGGAGCCATCCGCGCTGGCCGTCGGGGGTTTCAATTCCGTACCAGTGTGGCGTGACAATCACGATCGCTACTTCTGTGTAGGCGGCCAGCGTGGCGACGTTTGCCGCCGCGCGAAACGGCGCTGCTTTGAGCGCCGCGCCGGGCGCTTTGACTCTCTCCTGCACTTGGTGGCGCAAGGCCTGCACGCGCTGTTCGAGGTCCAGGGTGGAGGACCGCGCAGTGGCGAGCCGGGTGGTTTCGTCCTCGCGCTGGCGGCGTATGGTTTGCTTAGCCAGGTCGAGGCTATCGCGGCGACGCTGCGCGTCCGCGGCTTCCTGTTCGGCAAATTGGATGGCTTGCAGGTGGTCGTGAATCTCTTGGTATTCGCTGGATTCGACGGTGCCGTCGGATTGGTGGACAGTGTGGTGGGAGTTTTCCGCGAAGATGGCGTCGATGCGCAAACGCGTGCGGTCGGGAGCGACGCTGGTCACGACGAAGCGAACCGCGATGGTGCCTTGATCGGCGCTTTCCCGAAAATGCCGCGGAGCAATGGCGTCCGCGCGAATTTTGTAGAACACCCTTCCAGGGTCCTTCCAAGGCTCGAATAACGGCGTGGACTCCGCCACGGTGGCGCCCGTCAGCGTTTTCTCTTTATCAAAGACGTACGTGCCGTGAATGATTTGATCCTCGAGGACTTCGTGAAGGGCTTGCAGAACGTCATCCAGCGACGCGGAGAATTCCGTAACGAAACCCGGACTGGGGATGTCCCGGGCGCTTCCGGCGCGCAACAAGGGCGCGGCGAGAAGCAAGCAAAGCCCGGAGGCGAATCCAACGGCGGCGGATTTCCCCCAAAAGCACCGAGGGACGGCAGTGTTTTTCATCGGACACACCAAGACCAGCGGCATGACTTGTGAAGAAGAATCGTTCATAGACGGTCCCCGACGGTAACGCACGCCCTTGGCACTCCGCTGGGCGGAGGGCTGTCAATTCTGAAACCAGGCGACACCGATCCCGTTCCCGAGGATTCCCATACGAAAGCCGCAAAATGTGTTGCGAGTCAATGGCCAGCCGCAGCCTAAAATAGTACCCAGCTGTTAGAAAGTACCGAACAAAGAATAATTAGAAAGTAGGAAAGTTCTTGCATTCGATTTTGCGCGGGAGTACATTCCCGGACTGTGCCTGGACGTGGGGATTGATGCGCTCTTTCTCGTTGCCGAGGAAGAGGGTCCGATTCTCTATGGGCGTCTTGTCTACCTTGGTGCTTCAATCGCGCACGAGCGCCGCGAGCCTTCCGGCTACGCAGTTTTCGGCCTATCTACCCCTCCCTGTTCGCGCCATCCGGACAAATAGATCATTGTTTGGACTACTGCTAATTGGCATGCAGAGGAGGACGTATGTTCGGGTGGGCACCACATTTTAAAAAGAGAAGCGCCTGGGGCGCATTATGCGCCGCTCTGTCCGGGTTTCTGATTCTCGCCATCGTTCTTGGAGCCAGTCGTCAAGCCAGCGCGCTGCCCCTCCCTACGGTGAAGGTTCGCGCGCTTCCGGCCTTCGCGCGCAAGTATGGGATGCCGTGCTCGGCGTGCCATCTCGGATGGCCGATGCTCAGTCCCTTCGGGCAAGCCTTCAAGGACAACGGCTATCAATTGGGGAATGACCGCGACGCCCCGATCTTTCAGCAACCCGGGTATTGGCCAGTGACGTTCCGTATCACGCCGATCTGGCATCGTGAAAGCTCCAATCGCGTAGCTGTCGACAATCCCAATGGTGGCGCCGGCAGCCAAATGGAAGGGCAAATCACCACGCACGGCTTCGACTGGAGCGGTTTGGATTTTCACACCGCCGGCACCCTGGCCAAGGACTTTTCGTTTTACGTGCTGCCTTCCTCGGACAACACGGCGGCGTTCCACTTCGAATCGGTTTGGGCCCGCCTCGACAATCTTTTCGGAAGCAGTTGGCTCAACCTCAAAATGGGGAAGTTTGAGCTGGATAACTTGCTCTCGGAGAAGCGCATTTTGACGCTCACGAACGTCGCGGGAGTCTATGCGAACTATCACTTCCAGCCGTTGGTCACCCCGGGCAGTACGGCGAATGCCCTCTCGGTGGTTACCGAAGGATATAAATTTGGAATTGGCGACAACCAGGTGGGATTGGAGTTGATGGGGCATTCCAACGACGACCGGACGAGGTATTCGGTCTCTTTGCTCAGCGCGAACGACGGCCAGCCCGGCCTGCCAACAGGTCGGGGTTACAACGCATTCTTTGCGGCCAGCCGGGCGTTCGAAGTGGGGAGTCTTGGGCTGCAGCGCGTCGGCGCCTTCACTTACATCGGCCAGGCGCCAACCTATTTCCAATTTACGCAGGGAGGAAATGGCGTTCCGGGCACCGGCATTGGCAATAAGAGCTTTTACCGCGTGGGCCTTATCGGCCAGTGGTACATCAAGAAAGTCGATGTGACCACCATGTTCTTCCATGGCTGGGACAATGCCTTCCTCGGATCGAACACCGCGGCGAACACACCTCTTCCGAGCGGTGCGCAAGCGCCCACATGGAACGGCGGTTTGTTCGAAACGCATTACACCCTAAATCCGCAACTGGTGCTGATCAATCGCTACGAGGCGATCCGCATGTCGCGGCAAGTGTTCGCCACAAACCCGGCGAACTTCGGCAACGAAGATGTGCTGACCTTTGGATACAGGTATTACCCATTCATTTCCAGCCGCGCAGGTTTTGCCTTCCACAACGAGTACGCCATCCTGCGGCAGCGCGGGGCGGCCCCCGTTTCCGGTCTGGACTTGACCACCAGCAGTTTGCTGCTAGGTTTCGACTTCGCGTTCTGAAGGGTGGAGATCATGCGCACAGGGAACATGAAATCAATGCGGCTATTCCTGGCAATCTTGGCGATTTCGATGCTTCCGGCGTTGGCGGCGGCGCAGGAGTCCCGCGTCGGCAAATGGAGCGGGCATGCGGAAGCCGGCAAACAGCTGTACTTCCGGTACTGTTGGGGCTGCCACGGGTTCCGCGGCGACGGCAACGGGGAGAACGCGCCGTACTTGAATATTCTCCCGCGTAATTTTGTGGCCGCGACGTTCAAGTGCCGTTCCACGCCGACGGGCACGCTGCCAACCGATGACGATCTTTACAACGCCATCGACCGCGGCTTCAACAACAGCAATATGCCGTCTTGGATTGTCCTGCCCGACCAAAACCGCGTTGACTTGATTGCTTTTATCAAGACTCTTTCTCCACGGTGGAAGACCGACAAGGCGGGAACTCCGATTACCGTGCCGCCGGAGCCCAAGCTCACCATCGCAAGCATCAAGCACGGGCAGGAGTTATTCCAAAAGCTGGAATGCTGGAAATGTCACGGCCAGGAAGGCTACGGAGACGGCCCGTCTGCTTCCACGCTGACCGACAGCAACGACCAGCCCATCCGCCCTTACAACTTTGCCGCAGGCTCGCGGTTCAAATGCGGCGCCACCAATCAGGATCTTTACAAGATTTTTATCACCGGAGTGGATGGCACTCCAATGCCTTCGTTCGCAGACGTCGTGAAGCCGGAAGAAGCCTGGGATTTGGTGCATTTCTTGCGCACGCTGCAAGTGACGCACAAGAGTCCCGAGTTAGCGTTGTGGGAATCGACCACGGAAGGCGCGGAGCAAGTGGCGTCCAAGAAAATCTACGGGACGCCGACAGGTTCCGGAATCAAACAGTAGGCCAGACAGAAAGTTTCAAACTTCAAGGGAGAATGCAGATCATGAGAATGAATCCAATCCATGCCGCGGGGTTGGCCGTACTGGCGGCTTGGGCCATCGTGATGTATGCCGCGCCAAACGGCGGGACCATCAGCGGCACGGTCACCTACGAAGGCACGCCGGCAAAGGCCAAGCCTATCGACATGTCCAAGGAGCCGAGTTGCGCCAAGCAGCACGCCACGCCGATCAGCACCGAGACCGTGGTTACCGGGGCGAACAACGCTCTGGAAAATGTGGTGGTTTATGTTTCCGCGGGAGCCCCGGACCAGGGCGCTCCCAGCCAGCCGGTGAAGGTCGACCAAAAAGGCTGCCAGTATATTCCCCATGTGCTGGCCTTCCAGGTGAACCAAACCTTGGAGATCACCAACGATGACCAGACTTCCCACAACATCCATCCTCTGCCGAAGGTCAACCGGGAGTGGAATAAGTCGCAGCCGCCAGGGAGTCCGCCGATCACCGACAAGTACGACAAGGCCGAATTTATTCCGGTGAAGTGCAACATTCATCCGTGGATGCACGGGAACTTCGCGGTGCTCAAGAACTCGCACTTTGCAATCACGGAGGGCGGCGGAAATTTCGCGCTCCCCAATCTGCCACCGGGAAAGTACACCATAGCCGCCTGGCACGAATCCTACGGCGACCAGACGCAGGAAGTGACCATTTCAGGCAGCGAGACCAAGAGCGTCAACTTCGTTTTCAAGGCCAAGTCGTACTAAAGAGGCCGCAACGGAGCAGGACCTCGCGGTGATTCTCCCGATGGCCACCTGCGTTGCGTTCACGATCCCTGAACCACTGTTAAAGCATGCCGTCGAACGTAGGGGTTCGACTAACTAGGCACCGCAAGCCTACTCTCCTCAGTTTTCCAAGGGCTCCGTCCCATCTTCCACAGACGCAGGCCAGTGAAACCCTACTGTAACAATGGATTGACCGGCTGTTCACACTGCGGGACCTAGAATCTTGCCCGGGAACTCCTATGAACATTTTGGTGGTCGAAGACGATCGGGAAATGGCCGACGTGCTTGTGCGTGGACTGCGAGAGGAAGCCCACGATGTGGAGATCGCCCGCGACGGCAACAGCGCCCTGCGCCTGTCCGGCGATAGCAGCTTCGATCTGATTCTCCTGGACGTCATGCTGCCCGGCCTCAACGGGCTGGAGGTCGCCAAACGACTCCGAATGCGAAGCGAGCAAGTTCCGGTCTTGATGCTGACGGCACGCGACGCTCTCCAAGATGTCGTGATAGGACTGGATGCTGGCGCCGACGACTACTTGACCAAGCCCTTTTCCTTCCTGGAGCTATTGGCGCGCATTCGCGCATTGGGGCGGAGGAACGTATCCACTCCGAAAAACGTACTGGAGGTCGAAGACGTGGTTTTGGACGTCAGTTCGTACCGCGCCTTCCGCAAAGGATGTGAAATTCATTTGTCGTTCACGGAATTCCGGCTGTTGGAGTTACTCGCACGGAACCGCGGCCGCGTGGTGTCGCGCCACACCATCTTGGAAGCGGTGTGGAGCAATCGCCCTGAAATTGGAGAAAACACGGTGGACGCCTTTGTGAGGCTGTTGCGGAAAAAGATCGAACACGGCGAGCATGAGAGATTGATTCACACCCATCGCGGCTTCGGCTATTCCGTAGGGGTTCCAATCGAGGCATGAACGTGCCGATCCGCGCGCGGCTGACCGCCTTGTATTTTGTCGTGCTAACCGTGTCTTTTGCGGTGTTCGTGTGGGTCAGCGACTTCGGTTTCCGCCGCAGCATCGAGGCCACCGTCAATGACGCCTCGCGCACAAATCTCGAGAGCGTGCAGCGCCTGCTCGCCCGTACCGCTAGCCAAGGTGACGCCGAGGCCCGCGACGCGCTCGCCAGACTTGCCGAGGTTTGGCCGAATGGCGCCCTCTTCGAGGTAGCGGACGCCCAGGGCAACTGGATCTACCGTCCCGCGCGTTTCTTGCAGGCCCACCCTGCGTTGCCGCTTGCCAGCGATCGCAACATCTCTTCTTTCACCACCAACCTCGACTATTTGCAATACCGGGTAGCACTGCAGCGCGTCGAAGCCGGCGGCCGAGTCTTCGAAATTCACGCCGCGGTTCCGACGGAGCCATTCGATCAAGCGCTCGACCATTTTCGTCTGATTGAAAAAGAAACGCTGCCCCTGCTGGTATTTCTGGCCTCGCTCGTGGGTTACTGGCTCAGCGGAAGGTCGCTGGCGCCGGTCAATCGCATCATCGAGACCGCGGAATCCATCGGGGTGCAGAACCTGTCTCGCCGCTTGGAAGTGCCCAAGGCCCGGGATGAGTTGCGACGCCTGACGGAAACCCTCAATGCCATGCTCGGGCGCATCGACACCTCGGTCCAGAGGATCACCCAATTCACGGCCGACGCGTCCCACGACTTGCGGACGCCGGTTGCTGTGGTACGTGCCACCGCGGAGATTACCTTGCGACGGCCGCGTACCGCTGGCGAGTATCGTGACGCGTTGTCCAGAATTCTAGAAACTTCCGTCGAGGCTTCGGAACTGCTTGAGAATTTGCTGACACTTGCCCGGGCCGACGCCGGGGCCGCGGCCATGGACATGCGCCTGGTCGATCTCAGCGCCTACGTCCGCAAAGCCAAGGAGCGCGCGGTGGTGTTGTCCGCCGACAAGACCTTGCACTTCACGGCGCGCATGCCGGTCGATCCAGTATGGGTAAGAGCCGATGCCATTGCCATCGACCGGCTCTTACTGATTTTGGTGGACAACGCCGTGAAGTACACCCCCGCGGGCGGGCGCTGCGAGATTGAGCTATCCCAGGATCGCGGACAAGCCGACATCACGGTCCGCGACACCGGCATCGGCATTTCCGAAGGCGACCTCGCTTCGATTTTTGAGCGCTTCGTGCGCGCGGACCGTGCCCGCTCGCGCGAGACACCGGGGGCCGGCCTGGGTCTAGCCATCGCGCGGTGGATCACGGAAATGCATGGCGGCACGATCGCGGTGGAAAGCAAAGTCGGTTCGGGGTCGGTTTTTCGGGTGCGCCTCCCTGCGGCTCCCAGCGCAGTAACCCTTGTGGTTTGAAACGCCTAGATGAGGCATTACCGCCTGTCTGAAAGAATTTCACACTCATTTTAACCGTTCCTTAATCTTTGTTCATCGTCCGTTCTTAGTCTCTCTGCTAAATAGCGCATACCGACCAAGTGATCTGCAGCGAAGAGTTTCCCGTCGAGAGTGTGGTTACAGGTTGCGGACAGTTTTTCCAAACTTGATGCGAGGGGTTCCGACATGATTTTCAAGCGTTTCAGAAACCAAATTTTGGCGACGGTCGCCGGGGCTCTATTGAGCACAGTACTGGTTACCGCCGCGCTGGCCCAGGGCGGTAAAGGCGCGGTCAACGGTCGCGTTACCGATACCTCCGATTCCATCCTTCAGGCTGCCCAAGTCACGCTGCAGCCAAAGGGCGTCAACGTCGTTTCTAACGCTCAAGGAGAATTCTTCATCAACGACTTGGAGCCGGGAAGTTACACGCTTTCCGTCAGTTACGTCGGGTTCGCGCCATTCACGAAGGTCGTGGATGTTGTGGCTGGTCAAGTTCTAAACGTGGACGCCAAGCTGGAGGTTGTTTCGCAGAGCGAGCAAGTACTTGTTACTGCGGATCGCGCCGCGGGCGAGGCCGAGGAAATCAACCGCCAACGCACTGCCGACAACGAGGTGCAAGTGCTCAGCGCGGACGTGATCCGTAGTCTGCCCAACGCCAACATGGCCGATGCCCTTGGCCGGTTGCCAAGCGTGACGTTGGAACGCGACGAAGGCGAAGGCAAGTACGTCCAGGTTCGCGGCACGGAGCCGCGCCTCACCAACCTGACTATCAACGGCATTAACGTGCCCTCGCCGGAAAACAATGCCCGGCAGATCAAGCTGGACGCTATCCCGGCGGATATCGTCGAGTCCGTCGAGATCAACAAAACCTTGCAAGCCAACATGGATGCCGACGGCATCGGCGGCTCCGTAAACCTGGTCACCAAGACGGCCGGCGAGCGGCCCACCATAGCACTGAGCGGTATGGGCGGTTACACTCCTATCGTAAACGGACGTGGGCTGGTCGAGACCACCGGCACGATCGGAAAGCGTTTCGGATCGGAAAAGCGCCTGGGCGCGCTGCTGGGCTTTTCCTACGACTGGAACGGCCGCGGCATCGATGACATCGAGCCGGTTCCAGACGTAGCCACGGCGCTTCCAGGGAGTCCCCGTTGGTTCGATTCGATCGACCAGCGGGAGTATCGCTACTATCGCAGCCGTTACGGAATTGCGGGCAGCACAGACTACAAGCTCGCCGAAGGGTCCAACATCTACCTTCGGGGTTTCTACTCCGACTTCAAAAACTTCGGGGATCGCTGGGTCTATACGTTGAACGACAACACCGACCCGGTCGCGGCGGGATTGTTGAATGGCAATGGCGGAGGGCCAAGATTCAATACCTCCATCCGGCTGCCAGACTACGGGATTGGCAGTTATGTAATGGGTGGCAAGCACGTGCGCACCAGCACCTGGTTTGCCTGGGACGTGTCGGTATCGCGGTCCCGGCAATTAGGAGAAAACGATCCGACGGCAACTTTCCGGTCCAACCTGGCTTCCAGCAGTTGCACGTTTGATCCCGGGGCCACGACAGCCTTATTCCGTCCGCAGTGGTCGCCTGTTTGTTATACGGAAGCTCACGACCCCACGAATTTCTCACTGAGCGATATCAACGGTCCAGCGGTGGGAAAGACCGCGCAGTTGAATCTACAATTCACGGGGGCAATGGCCAAGAATTACCATATCGGTTCGCGCTTGGCCACCGTGGAGGTCGGAGGCAGGTTCCGCAACGAGCACAAGTATGACGATTCCTTTACGCCCGATTTCTCGGTGCCCAGCGGCGTAACGCTTCTGCCCATGAGCCAGTTCCCGAGCGTGATCTCTAATAGCAGCTACTACGGCGGATCGTATCCGCTGGGACCGAACCCGGGTTTCCATGACGTTCTGGCGGCCTTCAACGCCGCCATGCCCGGCGCGCTGTCGACCGCCGGACACATCCCCACCGGCAGCAATTATGATTTGATCGAGCGAGTTTCCGCAGGCTACGTGATGAACACCATTGACCTCACCAGCCGCATTCGCGTGGTGGCCGGCCTGCGGGTAGAAGGGACCAATCTCGATACCCGCGATCCCACTTTCGACAGCAACGGCAACTTCAGCGGGACCAACAACAGCAGCGGTTCCTACGTGAAAGTGCTGCCGAGCGCCTCGGTCCGCTTCGGTCTAACCAACGACACCGACCTGCGTGTGATTTACGGCCGGGGTCTCTCGCGTCCCAATCCGTCGGATATCGCGCAAGCGGTGACCTTCGCCCTGGGTCCTCCCAACACTGCGACCTTGGGCAATCCCAATTTGAAGGCAGAAACAGCTCAGAATTTTGACGTTCTGGTGGAGCACTATCTCAATCCTTTTGGCGAGATACAGGTCGGCTACTTCTACAAGAACCTCACCGACCCCATCATCGACCAGACCTTTAACAAAACCTTCATTCCCACGGCATCGGCACCGCAAACCCCGTTGCTCTACAGGGTCACGCAGCCTGTCAACGCGGGGAGCGGCTGGGTGAGCGGATTTGAAGCCGCCTATCTCGAGCACTTCTCCTTCATGCCGGGCGTCTTTAAGGGACTGGGCTTCTCGGCTAACTATGGCTACACGGCTTCGCAAGCCAGCGATTTGCCTGGTCGCTCGGATCACCCCCGGCTGTCGCGTTCGGCGCCCAACACCTGGAACCTCAGCCCAACCTACGATCGCGGGCGGGTTTCCATCCGTGTCGGTTTGTCGTACAACCAAGCCAACATCTTCCAGTACGTCTACCAAGACGGCACGCCTACGCTGGATGGGACGCCATCGACGCCGACACCAGGGGGCCTGAAGGGGCCCGACAGCGATATTTATCTCTATTCTCACCTGGAGATTGATGCGCAGGGCAGCGTGCGCCTACCGCACGGGCTGACCTTCGTCGCTTATGGGCTGAACCTCAACAACGAAGTGTTCGGCTTCTATCAGGGCAGCTCTCAATACATGATCCAGCGCGAATACTACAAGCCGACGTTTGCGGCGGGCTTCCGCTGGTCGCCGATTCACGAGAAGTAGAATAGTTCGTGGAGATTTTCTCCACGGGTACCTGGAACACCTCGGCCGGAGCGCGAACCACCCCTATTTGTGGCGCTCCGGCCGTTCTTTTTTCGCAAAACTGCCAGGGTCCATTCTAGAAATCAGCGTGGCGAGAAAATGAGGAAGTCGTGAGGAAGATGTCTGCCGGCGTTTTGTTTCTTTCGGCGCTACTCGTGGCGGGACTTTCCGCAGGCGGCATCAAGCCGCCTACACCTGCCGCCGTGACGGACCAGGCTGCGGTGCTGGTAGGTGCGGGGGACATCGCGGATTGCACAAATCTCTCCGGCGCCGAAGCCACGGCCAAGCTCCTGGAAAAGATTCCTGGGACGGTCATGGCCGTGGGCGATCTGGCCTATCCCGACGGCAGCAAGGAAAATTTCGTGTGCTACGACAAGACCTGGGGCCGGGTGAAAGCCCGCACCCGGCCTGCTCCGGGCAATCATGAGTTTCATTCCGCGGGGGGCACGCCCTACTTCGACTATTTCGGCGCCGTAGCGGGCGACCCCAAGACCGGCTACTACAGCTACGAACTCGGCACCTGGCATATCATCGTGCTGAATAGCGAGTGCCAGGACCTTGGCGGCTGCCAAGCCGGCTCGCCCGAGGAAAAATGGCTGCGCGCGGATTTGGCGGCCCATCCTGCGGCCTGCACGCTGGCCTATTGGCACAAGCCGCTGTTCAGCTCTGGCAGCGCGCACGGCGACGATCCCGAGTTCCGGCCGTTCTGGCAGGCGCTTTACGATGCCAATGCCGATGTCGTGGTCAACGGACACGACCACGACTACGAGCGCTTCGCTCCGCAAACGCCGGACGCCGCGCCAGACGCCAAGCGCGGCATCCGCGAATTCGTCGCCGGCACCGGCGGTAAGAACCAGCGGCCCTTCGTCGCGCCCCACGCCAACAGCGAAGTGCGCAACGCGGACGGCTTTGGCGTATTGAAATTGACGCTGCGGCCCGGCGGCTACGATTGGCAGTTCATTCCCGAAGCAGGCAAGACGTTCACGGATTCCGGCAGCGGCGCTTGCCATTGATTCCGCAAGCTCCGCCCACGGCTTGAAATCCCGGCAACTCAGGGCTTTTGCGGCGGGGCCGGCGGACCCACCGGGGGCGTAACCGTTCCCGGATCGGACCGCTCGCTCGGCGTCAGCTTGCTGATCCGCAAGCTGCGGAAGATCGTCGGCCAATACTCCTTCACCACATTGTCCAGCGCCCCGAAGCCGATACGAAATCCAAAGCGGCTGAAGGTTTTTCCCGTAGTGCGTTCATCCGACGGGAGATAGCTGTTCGCCAGCGCTTCCGCCAGCAGCCCTCCCACGACATTCGACCAGTTGAAAGCCTCGCCGCCGGTGTCTGTCCGCGTGACCACCACGCGGCGCAGCGCGTATCCCACCCGCTGCCCCGCGGAGCCATACAACTTCACGAAATAGCGCGGGTCCTGATGCGCTATCGATGGAATCAGGAACGTCCCAAACAAGTGGCTCGACGCATTGCTGGCCACGGAAGAGCCGAAGCGTTTTCCGTAGCCGCCCCATCCCTGCCCATAACCCGGCAGCGCGTCGCGCGCCTGCCCAATCCCCGAAGTGAAGGCCGATCCCAAGAATCTCGAAGGGGCGACGGTTTCGTCGATGGCCAGCTCCAGCTTCCGCCGGGGCCCCAATTGGCCCTTGTCGACCGCCAATTCGGGAAAGAAGACCGATCTCTCGCCCAGCACCTGGATCGTCGTTCTCAGAGGCGTGTTGGCCGGCTTTTGCGTGGAATCGCTCTGCTCCAGCTTGGGTGTGGGAGCATCCGGAAGGCTCGCGGACCCCTGCTGCGCCAAAGCCAGAGCTCCGCCGCGTGCGGCCAGCATGGCAACGGCTAAGATGGAGGCCCTCGCAATCGAAACTGCAATTCCTAGATCTGTGCGTGCCACTGGCCCCCCAAGGTCTCTCACGTAAAGTAAGTGTAGCTCTGAGGCCCGCTGCGCAGGGCCGTCCCAGCCAACTCGTTTCTTAGATGCTAGGAACCCTCTTATAGCAATATGGCACGTTGAAATTGCGGTGCCATCGGCTGGCGGGTGAGCCGCTTCCTTATTGCCATCCGGTATGCCTTCGGAAGCGGCCGGCCGTTTGTAGAGGGGGCCTCAACGTGTCGCCTTTACACATGGGGGTTTTGACTTTGCTTGTGTGGTCTTCTGCGGGCGCCCCAGCCTCGGTTGTTGAAACCGCGGATTTTCTTCGATTTTCTCAGAGCCGGGGGGTGCCGCACCCTCCGATTTTGAGGGTGCGGGTTTTGACTTTTCCTCTGCTTCCTGTGCCTTCACGGCATAGAGATCATCACCGTTGATGAATTGTATGCGAAGGCGCGATTTATTGTGGAGCACACAACTTAGTTTCGACCGCGACTCTTGCTGCAAAGGCAGGAGGGCGGGTGGCGCACCATTTGGATTTTGATTTTTCAAAGGGTGCGGTCTTTCCTCAACCTCACCTAACGATTCCGCCCGCCGCCACGTTTGCTGCAAAGCTGATCTCTTCAAAAACTCTCGCCTGAAACACCGACGGACTCCCGCATCGCTTCAAAATGGCAGGGATTTTTCCTCGCACCTCTCGGTAGATGCTCCACATCTGCAAAACGCTAGGCTGCCGTCCCTTGCGCACTAAGGCGTTGCCCATCTCGCGGAACACGCCGTCCATCGTCCCACCATGAATGTACGGGTCCGTTCCGTTCAAATCACTAAGCGATTTCGCCAGCCTATAATTCACCGCCTCCATCACGAACCACATGTGCCGCCCGGAACCCATCATCTCCCACGCTACGGCCAGACCCAACTCGAAGGGCATGTTGAAACGTGGAGTCCTGGGATTGGCCCGGTCCAGCTGCACCCGCGACATATCGTGCACGGAATATTCACAGCTTTGCATTAGGCCGAAAATCCTGTCCAGGCGCCGCGTGCCCCCGGGGATTTCCAGTGTCACTCGCGGGTCCATGCCATAGGCATGTATTGCGCAAATGTAGGCCAGGAACAGGTTCTCGAACTTGGGATCGTACGGTAAGTTGAGGAAAACGCTATCGCGAGATCTTTGCTTTGGCACGCGTCGTCTTCCTTCGCGATGCATTGCCAGATTTGGACTCTCTTATGTTGACCCGGGCCTTTTTTTTCAATCCGCGGGAACCCGATGCTCCGTTGCTTGGCCCATTCTTGGTCGAAGGAGATTTGCCTTCGTCGAAAATGATAAAGCCCTTTTTTGCCAAGCTTTCTTCGACCATGCGTTTCAGTTCCGCAGCGCGCCTTTTCGGGATGCCATACAGACGGGCAGTTTCCTCCGGCGTACCCCACGGCGCGGTAATCACCACAGGCCGGCGCATCTTTCTCATCTCCAAATGCTACGCCCGTGTGGTGATCGCTTCAAGATGAAAGCACACACCTAGCAATGATCTGCTTGCGACTGCCAGGCCTCACGGCCTGACAACCCCCAGCCCCAGTTCCTGCTCGAACGCTTCGTAATCGCGGTCGCGATGCAGCAGGGAATGGCCCTCTTGCAAGCAGTACGTGGCGATCAGGCAATCAATCGGCTTGCGGACGGTGCGTCCCCGTTGCCGCAGCTTCCGGAAATTCTGAGCCGCCGACACCGCCAACTCGGCGCTGCCCGTCTCGAATACTTCAAACGTACGCAAGTGACGATGGACCCGGACGAACGTGGCATCCTCGCGGATGCCTTGCAGCACTTCGCACAAAATGAGATCCGTCAATCCCAGCCTTTGCTGATTGAGTTCGCGTTCCAGCCAAGCTGTCTCTGGGTTCTGTTCCCCCCGGAAGTAGTCCACCCACACGGTTGTATCCACGATGACCACGTCCCAGCCTATTCCAAGCCGCGTCCCAAACGAGACGTCTCCAGATCACCCTGCCAGTCGACTTTTCCACGCCACCGCCGTATTTTGCCCTGCGCCTTCGTTTGAATCAGCAACCGCAACGCGGCCTCCACCGTGGCCCGCTTGGTCCGTCCCCGGCAACTGCGCATCGCTTCCCGCATCAACCGGTCATCGATCTCGATGTTGGTTCGCATCTTCTCTCCTCATCCTCGCGACCTCTCGATGTGTAAGAATCTCACTTTTGTGTGTACGGGTCAACGATCTCGTCGCAACGTGGGAGCCGGTTTTGCCTTTTTCCGCCGGATGCCGCATCCCTCCGATTTTGAGGCTTAGTTCGGCCCTCTACTCCTGCAAAGCGCACCACTGCGCGCCTCGTGTGCAAATTGCCCCTTTATTTTCAACAGTTTGCAAACTCCCTTTTTGCTAAGTCCTTTTCTTTGATACCCATACAAACTGCCCCGGGGGGTGGGGGTATGAGTAGGTTAAGGAGCCAACACCAGTCACTAGTCACCAATCACGAGTCACCGCCTTCCACAGCGAGCCATGCTAAAGCGCCATCACTGCGCACCGCTCGTGGGTTCCCTGGCTGTGCTATTATCCGCTCGCCGCACGATCTATTCCCAGCCCTGCCGCGACGGAGGAACTCATGAGCCGCACGCTGAAAATCATTGGCATTGTCGTCGGAATTTTGATCGTCATTGTGCTCGTTGCGCCTTTTCTCATCCCCGTCAACCAGTTCCGGCCCACCATCGAGGAGAAGGCTTCCGCCGCCTTGGGGCGAAAAGTGGAGGTCGGCAATCTGAGCCTCTCGCTGCTCAGCGGCTCCATTGGAGCCGACAATCTGTCCATCGCCGACGATCCGAAGTACGGCCAAACACCTTTCCTCACGGCCAAATCCGTCAAAGTCGGCGTGGAAATCATGCCGCTGATTTTTTCCAAAACCCTCAACGTTACGGACATCGTCATCGACAGCCCGCAAGTCACGCTGATCCGCGGTGCCGGCGGCCAGTGGAACTATTCTTCGCTCGGAGGCTCGGCAGCCAAGTCGCAGGCGGCGAAGCCCGCAGCGGCAAAGCCCAGCGAGCCGTCTTCTTCGGCGCCACCCGGTGAGTTTTCGGTTGGCAAACTCGAGCTGAAGAATGGCCGCATCACCATTGGCTCGACCGGCTCGCAAAAGCGCAGCACCTACGACAACCTCGGCGTGGTGGCCTCCAACGTTTCGCTGACCTCCAAGTTTCCCGTGACCGTCACCGCGGACCTTCCCGGCGGTGGCAATTTCAAGCTCGACGGCACCGTCGGGCCAGTGGACGAGGCCGACACGGTGCTGACGCCGGTCGTTGCCAAGCTCAACGTGAGTTCACTGAACCTGGCCTCTACAGGATTTGTCGATCCGTCCGCCGGCCTCGGCGGCCTGCTCGATCTCAACGCCACGTTCGCTTCAGCGAAGGGCGAAGCGCAGGTCAAAGGCTCCTCTAAGCTTTCCAAAGCGATGCTGGTTGCTGGCGGCGCCCCCGCCACCGTTCCGGTCGACGTGGATTTCGACACCAAATACAATCTGGTCAAGAATTCCGGCGTTCTCGAGCCGTCGACGCTGAAGATCGGCGCCGCCGAAGCTCATCTTTCCGGCACTTACGAAATTCCTACCGACGGCGCGATCCTGCACATCAAGGTGGAAGGGAAAGACATGCCCGCCAAGGACCTCCAAGCGTTTCTTCCCGCGCTGGGGATTCACATGCCGACGGGCGCGTCGCTGCAGGCCGGCACGCTGAACACTAATCTGGAGCTTGCGGGCCCAACGAATAAACTGGTGACCACCGGCAACGTTGGACTCTTTGCCGCGAAGCTGGCTGGCTTCGACCTCGGCTCCAAGCTTTCGGCGATCTCCTCGCTGACCGGCGTCAAGTCCGGAAGCGATCTGGTGATTGAGAAGCTCACCAGCGATGTCCGCGTGGCCCCTGACGGCATCAAGGCTGACAATTTCGACGCGGTCATTCCCGCAGTCGGCTCCATGGTTGGCGGCGGCACCATCGATGCAAAGAACGAGATGGACTTCAAGATGGCCGCAACGCTCACCGACGTGATCGGCGAAGCGGCGAGCCCAGTGTCTGCGGCCGGAGGACTGCTCGGAAAACTCACCGGCGGCGCTGGCGGCTGCAAGAAGGGCACGACGGTGCCGTTCCAGATCAAGGGCACGACCAAGGATCCCAAATTCATCCCCGACGTCGGCGGCCTCGCCGCGGGCATGCTGAAGTCGCAGCTCGGATGCGTGGGCAGTGTGGCCTCCGGCGCAGCGAAAACACCGGAAAAAGCCGCTAGCCCGCTCGAGCAACTCGGCACCGGCGCCCTGGGCGGCCTGCTGAAAAAGAAAAAACCGTAGAACGTTGCGTGCGACTTAGGGAAGTTCCCGGCGAAACGCAAAGCAGCGTGCTCACGGCGCGAAAAGCTCCAAGGAAGAATCGGAGCTCTTCCTTGGAGCAGCTGTGATGAGAAGTACGCCTAATGTCTTGGTTAATTTGGCGTTCCAGATTGCGGCCCCTCCTGGCTGATTATTCCTAGTCGTGATCCTCTGGGACCCGGCCTAGTTTGTGTCCGTCACTGTGAATAAGTGCGCCGTTGATAGGGGGCTGTGTGCTCGGCGGAATAAGTGAAGAGACCACGGTGTGGATGCCGCGGCCGTGATCGCTCAAGACAAACATCAGCACGATTCTGGCTCCGGTGGCTCCGGGGACAGGCGGCGCGGGCATGTTGATCTCCGCGGTGCCCGTGCAGTCGCGGAATACTGTGTACGTGCCGGTCTCGTTGACGCGAAAATTCGTGGTGGGGTCGGATGGTCCAGGTACGGGTGAAGCCTGACCGTTCTTGTCGGGAAAGGTCATGACGAAATCGACCTGTCTGAGCCCGCCCGAACCATCGAAGTGAGTCATGGCGACGCCTGTGCGCGTTTCCACCGTTCCGTTTTGATGGAAAATCTGTCCAGAAACGGTGAAGGCATAGTCGCCCTGAAGCGTAGAGTTTGAACAGCCGTCATTGTCGGTTCCCTGAGCTTGCGCGTTTCCGCTCAAAGCCAACATTGCGACTGCCGTTGTGAGCACCGCCGCTTGCCAAAGCCAAGTCTTCATGTTTTTCCTCCGATTGTGATTTGCCGGGATGCCCCGACTTCGCGTGGATCGTGAGTCCTAGGGGGCGAGGAGGCAATGGAGAGGGCCTGAAGGTTTCCTGAAGAGCTCCTGTAGCCCGCCAGCCGTGGGCCAGAGAACAGGCGCCTAAGTCATTTACCTTGTTGCGATACAATCTACCGTCCCCAGCGAGCCGTGCATGTCTTCCGAGAACTTTCGCTTTGAAGATTTCGAGCTGGACCGGGCCGCCTACCAGCTCCGGCGGGCTGGCCAGGCCGTGCACCTGGAGCGCATCCCGTTGGAACTGCTTTTTCTCCTGGTAGAGCGACGCGGACAACTTCTCACCCGCCAGGAAATACTCGAGCGCATCTGGGGCAAGGAAGTCTTCGTTGACGTCGACAACAGCATCAATACCGCGGTCCGAAAAATTCGCCAGGCGCTGACGGATAATCCGGACGCCCCTCGCTTTCTCTACACCGTGCCGGGGAAGGGCTATCGGTTTGTAGCTCCCATTGTCGAGGCGCTACCCATCGTGGAGCTGGCCTCCGGCGATTCGGCGGTTCAACCACCTGCGGCCCCACTCGCTGTTAGCTCTGCCGCCCGCAAGAGCCGGTTTTGGATGTTTTGGTTGGCGCTGGCCGTCATGTTGGTGATGGCGGTGCTCGTGACCAGCCCGTTTCTGCGGAGAACCACCCGGCCTACTCCTGCCAAAGTCACGCTAGTTGTATTGCCGTTTGAAAACATGAGTGGTGATGCGGGCCAAGACTACTTTGCCGACGGCATGACCGAAGAGATGATCACTCAGCTCGGGAGCCTCGATCCGCAACACCTGGGGGTGATTGCCCGCACTTCGGCCATGCAATACAAGGGAGCACGCAAGGACGCTGCGCAAATCGGCAAAGAATTGGGCGTGAGCTATTTGCTGGAGGGAAGCATTCGCCGTGCGGGCGACCGGGTACGCGTCACCGCGCAGCTCATCCAGACCAACGACCAGACCCACATTTGGGCGGACAGTTTCGACCGGGACGTCAGCGACGTGCTGAAGTTGCAGAGCGAAGTGGCTCGGGCGATTGCCGCCAGGACCCAGTTGACGCTCTCGCGGCAGGCGGAAGCCAGGCTAGCCGCAACGCTGAGCGTCAATCCAGAGGCCCACGAGGCTTATCTCCGGGGGCTGGAAGCCTGGAATTTGCGCAGCAGGGAGGGCTTCACGCGCAGCATCGCGGAGTTCAACCGTGCCGTGGCTCTGGACTCGAACTACGCGCTAGCTTACGCGGCGCTGGCGCGCGCCTATAGTCTTGCGCCAGTTTCGGGAGGCGCGTCCGCGGCGGAAACCATGCCTAAAGCCCGCGATGCCGCTACGCGCGCTCTGGCCATTGACGACACGCTGGCTGAGGGACACACCATCCTCGCCTTCGTCAAGGCCCACTTCGATTTTGACTGGCCGGGTGCCCAGCGCGAATATCGCCGGGGCCTTGAACTCAATCCCAGCTACGCCTACGGGCACCTCTTCTACTCGAACAGTTACCTCTCCCCGTTCGGCCGGCATGACGAGGCCATCGCCGAAATGAAGAAGGCCATCGACCTCGATCCCTTTTCCTCTCCCATCCAATCTTTTCTAGGCCGCACGTTTCTGTGGGCGCGCCGCTATGACGAGGCCCTCGCCCAGTTTCAGAAGTCTATCCAGATTTTTGCGGACTTCCCCCTGGATCATGAACGCCTCGCCCATCTGTACACCTACACGGGAAAGTTTGAAGACGCGACAGCGGAAGACAGCAGAGCACGCCTGCTCTCGGGCGAAGATCCCCAGGCGGTTGCCGCGAAGGAAAACGCCCTAAAGCAAGCGTTTACAACCGGCGGACCGCATGGCTACTGGGAGAAACTCCTCGAATTCTCTCAATCGCCGGCGAACCCTCCCGAGGCTTACAACAATGCCTGGGGGCGCGCCATCCTCTATACCCGGCTCGGCGACAAAGAGCGAGCCTTCGAGTCGCTGGAGAAGGCTTACGCGGAGCGCCAGTTGCCCATGACGGAACTCGGCATCGAGCCCGCGTTCGATCTTTTGCGTTCGGACCCACGCTTTGAAAACCTGCTCCGGCGAGTGGGCCTGGTGCAATGACGCTGAGCGGCGCAGCCCGCGTCCTCCGAAACTCGCTGTTTACACGGAATCGAGTGTCTACCCTCCTTGACTCTTCGCGCGCTTCCCACTAGCCTCATCGGTCGGTCAAAAAAGCTCGATGGACTGTGTTTTTCCACGCCGTCCAAAACAAGGAGTGGTGAATGTACTCAGTCCCCGGTCGAAGCTCGTCGTTGGCCCTCGCGCTCATTGCAACTCTCGGTGTTCTCCTAGTCGCAGCGCCGCAGCTAGCCGCGCAGGGAGGTGAGCCGCAATCCTTCGCCATTCGCGGCGCCACGGTCGTTCCCGTCTCTGGCCCGCGCATCGAAAACGCCACGGTCGTCATCTCCCGCGGTGTAATTACCGCGGTCGGCAAAGACGCCACCTTCCCGCAAGAAGCCTGGCTGATCGACGGCAAAGGACTCACGGTTTACCCCGGCCTTTTCGATTCCTTCACCGACATCGGCCTTTCCGCCGCGTCGCCGTCTCCTGGTGGAGAAGGCGGTCCGCGTCCGCAGCAGCCGATCTCGCGCGGGCCCGAAGACCGCCCCGGCTCGACGCCGTGGCGCGATGCCGCCGGAGAGGCCAGCCTCGCTGACAAACGCATCGAAACATGGCGCAGCGCCGGCTTCACAACAGTAGTCTCAGCACCCAAGGGCGGAATCTTCCCGGGGCAGGCCGCGGTGCTCGACCTGGCTGGCGAGCACAATGGCGATCTGGTCGTGAAATCGCCGGTCGCGATTCCGGTCTCGTTGCAGCCGGTCGGAAATTTCAGCAGTTTTCCCGGCTCGCTGATGGGCACGGTCGCCTACGTTCGCCAGGTTTGGCTGGACACGGAGTGGAGCACCAAAGCCGAATCCATCTATGAGAAGAATCCTCGCGGTGTTGCACGGCCCCGCTATGATCGTTCCGAGGCCGCACTCGCCGATGCTCTGGAAGACCACGCGATCGTACTGATTCCCGCGAACAACACCGTGCAGATTCGCCGCGCTTTTGAACTGGCCGACCACTGGCATGTCAACGGGGTACTCTACGGCGGCCAGATGGCCTACGACGTCGCGGACGAAATCGCCGCAAAAAAACTCGCCGTCCTCGTCGATTTGAAATGGCCGGAAGCAGACAAAGAGGGCGATCCGGACACCGTGCCTTCTCTCCGCACGCTGCGCTTCCGCGACCGCGCGCCATCTTCTCCCGCCGCGCTGGCCAAAGCGGGAGTGAAGTTCGCCTTCTATTCCGGCGGCATCGCCGCGCCGAAAGACATTCTGAAGGCCGCGAAGAAATCGGTGGATGCCGGCCTCAGTGCCGACGCCACGTTGCGCGCGCTAACTCTTACGCCCGCCGAGATTTTCGGTGTGGCCGATCGTCTCGGCTCCATCGAAAACGGCAAGATCGCCAATCTGATCATCACCGATGGTGACCTGTTCAACGAAAAGACCAAAATAAAATACGTGTTCGTGGACGGCCGCAGGTTCGAGATCCGCGAACCGGAAAAGCCCAAGGACCCTCCCAAGGGCGACCTTACCGGCAAATGGAAGCTCGCCTACGTCACGCCCGAAGGCCCGGAAGAATCCACCGCCGACCTGACCATGGCAAGCGACGGCACGCTCTCCGGCACCGTCTCCGGCAAGCGCGGCACCACCAACGTCATTCGCGGCTATCTCAGCGTCGACAAATTCTATTTCCTGATCAACATCCACATACAAGGCTCGCCCTCGGACGTCACCTTCACCGGCACCTTCGATGGCACCTCGCTGAAGGGCACGCTCAGCACGGTGGGCATCGACATCGAGTTCACAGGGACAAAATCCAACACTCCCAGTTCGAGTAATCCTGGCGAGATCGCGCTGGGGGGCGCCCGATGAGAACGACAGCCAATACTTGTGCCAAGCTAGTTCTTCTGTCAGCACTTTTCTCAGGTCTCGCGCTGTTTCCAACGCGCGCCGCAAATTCGCCGGCTGTCGCCAACGAGCCTGCGCCCGTAATCCTGATTCAAAACGCCACGATCCTAACGGTTTCCCACGGCACCATCGAGCACGGGTCCATCCTCATTAAGGATGGCAAGATCGCCGAGGTCGGCCTGTCCATCAAAGCCCCCAAAGATGCGCAGGTCATCGACGCTGCCGGCCAGTTCGTGATGCCCGGCATCATCGACTGCCATTCGCACATTGCCGTCGACGGCAACGTCAATGAAGGCAGCATCGCGGTTTCCTCGATCGCGAATATCGCCGACGTTCTGAATCCCGACGACATCAACATTTACCGCGATCTCGCCGGCGGCGTCACCACCGCCAACGTTCTGCACGGCAGCGCTAATCCCATCGGCGGCCAGACCGTGGTGATCAAGCTGCGCTGGGGCCAGACGGCCGCGAAGCTTCCGTTTGAAGGAGCTTTGCCGGGCATCAAATTTGCTCTCGGCGAAAATCCCAAGCACTCCAACTTCGGCGGCCGCGGCTCCGCCGCCCGCTACCCCGCCACGCGCATGGGCGTCGAAGAAACCATCCGTGGCGCATTCGCCGAAGCTCGCGATTACAAAGCGATCTGGGACGTGTACAGCAAACGCACCGCCGCCGGTGAAAAAAATCTCATTCCGCCGCGCCGCGATCTGCGTCTCGAGCCCTTGGTCGAAGTTCTCGAGGGCAAGCGCTATGTGCACTCACACTGCTACCGCGAAGACGAAATCCTGATGCTGCTCCGTGTGGCCAAGGAATTCGGCTTCAAAGTGCGCACTTTCCAGCACGTCCTCGAAGGTTACAAAGTTGCCGACGAACTCGCCGCCGCCGGAGTGGGAGCGTCCACTTTCTCCGATTGGTGGGCTTACAAAGTCGAAGCCTACGAAGCCATTCCTTACAACGCCGCGCTGATGACCCGCCGCGGGGTGATCGTTTCCATCAATTCCGACGACGCCGAAGAAGCCACGCACCTGAACCAGGAAGCGGCGAAGAGCATCAAGTTCGGCGGCCTGTCGCACGACGAAGCTCTCAAGCTGGTGACCATCAATCCCGCGCTGCAGTTGGGCATCGACAAGCGCGTCGGCTCGATCGATCCCGGCAAAGACGCCGACTTGGCCATCTACAATCACGATCCGCTCAGCGCCTACGCCGTCGTCCAGAAAACCCTGATCGATGGGCGCGTCTATTTCGATCGCCAGCGCGACCTCGCCGAGCGCCCCAATCTCGAAAAGGAGAAGAAGGCGCTCCTAGACAAAGAAAAGAAAGCCACGGAGAAGAAACCCGACGACAAGAAACCAGATGAGAAAAAGCCGGACGAGAACCCCAAACCCCCAGCGGACTCCGCGGCCCAAACTCTCGGCTTTGATCGTGCTGTTGCCGCAACAGGCGGTGCCCTGTGAAGCGACTCGCGACGACGCGCCCGTTCCTTTACATCCTTTATTTCCTGAACCTCCTCTGCCTCCCGTTCGCGCAGGCCGCTCACGCGCAATCTCAACCCGCGGCCACCTATGCCATAACGCATGCAAAGATCTTCACGCTTACCGGTCCAGCCATCGATGACGGCACGCTGGTGATTCGTGACGGCAAAATCGCCGCCGTGGGCGCAAATGTCACCGTGCCCGCCGGCGCGCAAGTCATCGACGCCAAAGGCCTGCAGGTTTACCCCGGGCTCTTCGATCCCATCACCCAAATGGGACTCCGCGAAATCGGCGCGGTCAGCGCCACCGTGGATTCCACAGAAACCGGAGCGTACAACCCTGACGTGGTGGCTGCGGAAGCCGTCCTGCCATCGAGCGAGCACATCCCCGTGACGCGCGCGGCGGGCATAACCGAGGTGCTCGCAGTGCCCGCCAGCGGCGGCTTTGACTCCTCTGGCTCCGATGGTGTTCTCGGAGGGCAAGCATCCGCGATTCACCTCGCTGGCTGGACCATTAGCGACATGCTCCTGAAAAAGAGTGTCGCCATGGTTTTGAACTGGCCGGCAATACCCGAGGAAACCTTCGATCTCTCCACGTTTTCCAGAAAACCGAAGCCCTTCAAGGAAGCCAAGGAAGAGTACGACAAGCACGTGAACGAACTGACGGAGTGGCTGGAGCGCGCTCGGCACTACGCGCAGGCCATGGGCCATGGCGGCCCGGCCGACTATCAGCGCGACCTCAAGCTCGAAGCCCTGGTCCCGGTCACGCGCGGGGAGCTGCCCGTGCTGGTGTTCGCCGATCGCGCGCGAGAGATTCGCGCCGCGGTGGAGTTCTGCGACAAGCAAAAGCTCAAGATGATCCTCGCGGGCGGGACCGAGGCCTACAAAGTGAAGGACCTGCTGCGCTCGAAAGGCGTTCCGGTTATCCTGCGGCCGATCCTCACCGAGCCTCTGGAAGAGGACGACGCCTACGACCGTTTGCTGACGCAGCCCTCGGAACTCGCGGCCGCCGGGGTGAAGTTTGCCTTTGGCAGCTTCGATAATTCCTTCGCGCGGCGGCTTGGCCAGCAAGCGGCCAACGCGGTGGCTTACGGCCTGCCGTACGACGAGGCGCTGAAGGCGGTCACGCTGTATCCGGCGCAAATCTTCGGCCTCGCCGATCAGGTCGGAACCTTGGAGACCGGCAAGGTAGCCAATCTCATCGTCACTTCAGGCGATCCGCTGGAGCTAACGACCGACGTGAAGTTCCTGTTCATCAAAGGCCAGCAGACCTCTTTGAACAACAAGCATCTGGCGCTTTACGAGAAGTACTCGAATCGCCCCAAGACCCAGTAGCGCCAATGATGGCGATCGCGACGTCGGGCGACAGCTCGGCGCTGATTACGTTGGCACAGGCAGGAGTGCCTATCCTACTTGAAACGTTCGCCTGCGGCGTCCGTCAAATCAGCCAGGACTGTTGCGTTCCGGGGGTGGTCTATGGAAACTTTGCTGCAAGACTTGCGCTACGCGTTGCGGCTTTTAGCGAAGAGTCCCATATTTACAGGCATCGCCGTCCTGACCCTGGCTCTGGGCATCGGCGCAAACACTGCCATTTTCAGCGTGGTGAACGCCGTCCTTCTGCGCCCACTGGCCTTTCGCGATGCCTCGCGGCTGGTTCTGGTCGCCGAACAGAACAAATATTCGATCATCAGCACTTCTTATGAAAACTATGTGGACTGGCGCGACCAGAGCCATTCCTTTGAATCCATGGAAGCCACCCGCGGCGCCACGATTACTTTCACCGGAGCCGGAGAGCCGGAACGCCTCAACGCCCGCATGATGACCGCTGGTATCTTCCCGCTGCTGGGTGTCGACGCCAACCTGGGCCGGACCTTCCGCGCCGAGGAAGACCGCGCCGGCGGCGCACCGGTCGTGCTGTTGAGCTACGGTTTGTGGCAGCGCCGCTTCGGCGGCTCCCACGAAGTCATCGGCAAAACCATGAATCTCGATGCCCAGCCGTACACGATTGTGGGCGTGCTCCCCAGGGGTTTCGAAGTGTTGCAGCCCGCCGACGTGTTTCTTCCGTTCACGCCGTGGGCCAAGACCCTTCCCGACGACCGCAACTGGCATCCGGGAATTTTTCCCATCGCACGCCTGAAGCCCGGCGTCTCACGCGAGCAGGCGCGCACCGAGATGGTCGGCCTCACCAAAAGGCTCGAGGAGCAGTATCCGGAGTTCAACACCGGCACCAGCGCGGACGTCGTCGGTCTACAGGAGCAGATGGTGCAAAACGTGCGCCCGGCGCTGCTGTTGCTGATCGGCGCAGTGAGTTTTGTGCTGCTGATCTCTTGCGCGAACGTCGCCAATCTCTTGCTAGCCCGTGCCGCCGTTCGCGGAAGGGAAGTGGCCATTCGAACTTCGATGGGTGCCACACGCTGGCGCGTGGTTCGCCAGTTGCTGACCGAAAGCGTTCTCATTTCGTTATCCGGTGGCGCATTGGGTTTGCTACTGGCCTGGACCGCGCTTGGACCGCTTCTGAGAATTTCCGCAGACAGTCTGCCGCAGGCTTTTTCGGTCGGATTGGATGGCTGGGTTCTGGCGTTTACGCTGGTCGTTTCGTTGGGCACCGGCCTGCTGTTTGGAATTGTTCCCGCGTTGCGCACCGCCAAGCAGGATTTGCGCGAGACGCTCAACGAAGGTTCGCGTGGCTCGACCGACGGTCCCGGCCAGCACCGCCTGCGCGGCTCGCTGGTTGCCGTGGAAATTGGGCTGGCGATGTTGTTGCTGGTGGGCGCCGGGCTGCTTCTGCGCAGTTTTTCGCGCTTGCAGGACGTAGCGCCGGGTTTTCAAACCGACCATTTGCTGGTTGCCGATCTTCCTCTCTCGCAAACGACGTATGCCAAGCCGGAGCAGCGCTTCGCTTTCTACGACCGCGTGGTGGAACGCGCCAAAACCTTGCCAGGCGTGCGTTCCGCCGCGGCCGCGTCATTTTTGCCGGTGAGCGGTGGAGGCGGGCTTTTGCATTTCAATATTATCGGACGGCCGCCGAAGTCCCCGCATGACTATACCGCGGCGGGCTACCGCACCATCGCCCCGGGTTATTTCGAAACGCTCGGTGTGCCGCTGCTGCAAGGGCGGCTGCTGACTCCCGGGGACAAGGAAAAAGCCCCGGCGGTGGCTCTGATCAACGCCACTATGGCGCACACTTATTTCTCCAATGAGAACCCTCTTGGGAAGAGGATTCAGCTCGGCGCGACTCCTGACCCTGATCCGCAAAACCCGCCGATGGAAATCGTCGGCGTTGTCGGCGATGTTCTTCAGGGCCTGGGTCTCGAGCCCAAAGCCGAAATGTATCTGCCCTATCGCCAGGCCGATCAGGTGCTGCCGGTGTTTCAACTGTCGGTGGTGCTGCGCACCGCCGGCGATCCGCTGCTGCAAGCCTCGGCGTTGCGCAGCGCGCTGGCGGAAATCGATCCCAACCAGCCGCTTGTCAGGGTTCGCACTATGGAAGACAACATGGCCGCCACCGTGGCCCAGCCGCGTTTTCGCACTTGGCTGATCGGCATCTTCGCTGCTTTGGCGCTGCTGCTGGCTGCCGTGGGCATTTACGGAGTGATGTCCTATTCGGTGACCCAGCGCACCAGCGAAATCGGCATTCGCGTCGCGCTGGGCGCGCAACCCTCCGACGTGTTTCGCATCGTCGTCGGCGAAGGATTGCGGCTGGCGCTCCTGGGTGTTGCCGTCGGCCTGGTCGCGGCGCTGATACTGACACGCCTCCTGCAGAGTTTTCTCTACGGTATCAGCGCTTCCGATCCGCTGACATTTACCGGGGTAGCGGTGCTTCTCACGCTAGTAGGCGTCGCAGCGTCGTTTTTTCCGGCGCGCCGGGCCACCAGGGTGGATCCGATCGTAGCCTTGCGCTACGAATAGCGCGTCTGTCTCCTCCCAAGTCACCCCTTTTTTCTGTCGAACCCGGGAAACTTTTCCCGAGTTTGCGCGTTCTTATCTGTAAGTGCGATGCGCTTACGCCTGCTAACTGCATTCCTGCTTCCGATCCTGGCTGGCCTGGCCCTGCCTGCCTGCGCGCAGGATACCGGCAAGATCGTGGATCAATACATCAAGGCCGAGGGCGGATCGAAGACCTTGTCGAAGATCCAAACTCTGACGCTCGAGGGTACCTTCACCAACGGCGCGGACGGCAAGGCCGGGACTTACACCTTCAATACCAAGCTGCCCAACCGCTACTACTCGGAACTGGTCGTTGGCGATCGGGCGGTGATTGAGGCCTACAACGGAAAGTCGGCCTGGCATCGGGACTCCGCCGGTGAGATCTCCACCCTGGTCGGCGCCGAAGGCGCTCAGTTGGAAGCGGCCGGGCTGTATTACAACTCGCGGCTGGTCAACGCCAAGAAGAACAAACTGGCCATCGGGTTCGCTGCGCACGCGCAGGTGCACGGCAGGGACACGTTAGAGATCGAAGTGACCACGCCGGCAGGCATCAAACGCCACGTGTTTTTCGATGCGCAGACCCATCTGATTTTGAAAGAAGAAGGCACCATCGGCGGCATCGACGAGCAGGTGCTGTACGACGATTACCGCGCGCTCGATGGCGTGAAAGTGCCCTACAAGATCGAACTGCACCGCGGAAACGAAGCCTATGACATTGCGGTTACCCGCGCGGTCGTGAACGGCACCGTGGGCGAAAGAGTTTTCGACTTTCCCAAGAAATCGCAGGTGCAGTTGCCGGACCTGAAGGCTTTGTTCAAGGAAATCGACGATAATCAAAAGGCCATCGACAAGATCAAGGAAAACTACGCGGGCACCCGCTCCGAGGAAGAGACCGAATACGACAAGACCGGGAAAATCAACAAGCGCGAGATCAAGGAGTACACGTTCTTCTACTTCGACGGCGACGAGGTCTCGACACTCGTAAAAAAAGATGGCCAGCCGCTGAGAGAAGACGAGCAAAAGAAGGAAAACGAAAAGACCCAGAAAGAAATTCAAAACCTCGAGAAACGCGAGGCCAAGAAAGAGGCCAAAGAAGAGAAAGCCAAGGAAGAAGGGAAGGAAAACAAGGACGACGAGGACGTCGGCATCGAAACCTTCTTGCGGGCTTGCCAGTTCGTGAACCCGCGCCGCGAGCGCTTCCGCGGGCAAGACGTCCTGGTCTTCGACTTCGAGCCGAATCCGGAGTTTAAGCCGCACAAGCTAGTGGAGAAAATAGTGCAGAAGCTGGCCGGCGTCATATGGATTGACGAAAACGCCCACGACGTGGCGCGCCTAGAGGCCTATTTTGTAGGTGACTTCAAATTTGCCGGGGGCCTGCTGGCCAATCTGCAAAAAGGCACCAGTTTCATTTTCGAGCAGGCCTTCATCAACAACGAGGTGTGGTTGCCTACGTATGAGGAAGCGCACATTGGGGTGCGCTTTTTGATGGTAAAGGGTTTGCAGGCCAACGCCGTCACCCGATATTCGGACTACAAGAAGTTCAACGTGGAAAGCCTCGCGACCGTTAGCAAGCCCAAAGGAGCCGCCGACTTGCCCGCTGATCCGCCCGCCACGGCTCCCGCCAAGCCGCAATAGAAACGAGTAAGCTGCTTTCGGTTTGCCGGAGATTTCATCCCCGCTGAAAGGAACGGATCCATCGAAGAATTTATAGTACTCTATCGGAAATTCCGCTTTCACTATGTGACAAATCTGCGCTCAAATTATACATCGTGGAGCATGCGTGAAGCATCCAACTTCAGTATGAACGAGGCCCCACCAAATCCGAGCATCACCCCGCGCGAAGTGCTCAGCGCCTGGAGAAAAATTCTCAGCGGCAAGGCGCCCATGCTCTCGATCGAGATCACGCGCGAGTGCCCGCTAAGTTGTCCCGGATGCTACGCCTACGGCGATGCTCACCTGGGAGGTGAAAAAGTCCTCCGAGAGCTGAGTGATTTTCGAGGGGATGCGCTCGTCGATGGCGTGCTGGACCTGGTGCGCAAGCATCAGCCAATGCATGTTTCGCTGGTGGGCGGCGAGCCGCTGATGCGCCACCGCGAACTGAGCAAAATTCTTCCGGCGCTAAGCGCCATGGATATCTTCACTTTGGTGGTCACCAGCGGCGTCATCGCGATCCCCGCGGAGTGGATGGATCTTCCCCGGCTGCGGGTCGCCGTCTCTATTGACGGCTTGCCGGAGCATCACGACATCCGCAGAAAGCCCGCCACCTACGAACGCATCCTGAAAAATATTGCCGGACGCGAAATCAACGTGCACTGGGTGATCACGCGCCCCATGCTGGAGCGCCCAGGCTATCTGGAAGAATACCTGTCCTTCTGGAACGCGCGTCCCGAAGTAAATCGCATCTGGGTCAGCCTGTACACTCCGCAACTCCGCGAACAAAGCCCGGAAATGCTGACCGCAAAAGATCGCCAGCAGGTAGCCAAAGAGCTCCCTCCGCTAGCCAAGAAATTTCCAAAACTTCTCATGAACGCCGGAATCGCTGGCGCCTTTCTCCACCCGCCCAGCAGCCCGCGCGATTGCCTTTTCGCCAAAATGTCCGCCAACTATTCCGCCGATCTCGAAACGCGTGTCGATCCCTGCGTCTTTGGCGGCCAGCCGGACTGCTCGCAATGCGGCTGCATCGCCAGCAGTGGATTGCATTGGATTCGCACCGTTAAGGTTGCCGGCCCGGTTCGGGTCGGCCATTTCGTCGGCGGATCGGTCAGCGTCGGTTCGCTGGTCAATCGCTTGCGACGCCGCCCGGTGCCGCCTTCCCGGTGGGGCTCAGGCGGACCGCAGGTAGGAAGCAAGCCAGAGCTGGTGCAGATCGAGAGCTAGCCCCATTCGCGACCGCACAAATCATGGTCGGCGAGAGCGAGAGTGCCCTTCAACGCGAGACGGCCGCCGTATCGAGCACTTCGCGTACTTTCTCGACTAGCACGCTGGGCGTAAAAGGCTTCTGCAGAAAGGCGACTCCCGCCTCCAAGTTGCCCCCGTGCGCGATGATGTTATGCGTATACCCCGACATATACAGCACGCGCATCCGTGGAAGACGCGCCGTCAAACGTTTTGCCAATTCTCGCCCGCTCATTCCCGGCATGATGACGTCCGTGAGCAACAAATGAATCTCCGCGCGTTCGCTTTCCACGATGCGCTCCGCGTCCTCCGGTCCCGCCGCCTCGACAATAAAGTAGCCCTGCGCCACCAGCACTGTGCGCGTCAGCTCGCGCACTTGCGGATCGTCTTCCACCAGCAGCACGGTCTCGGTCCCCTTGCGATTCGCCGCCAGCGTCTTACCGGGCGTCAAAGTCTCCACAGGCTCGTCCACGCGGGGCAGGTACACCTTGAACGCCGATCCTTTTCCGGGTTCGCTATAAACCCAAATGTACCCCCCGCTCTGTTTTACGATGCCGTACACCGTGGAAAGCCCCAAGCCCGTTCCGCGCCCGCTTTCCTTGGTGGTATAGAAGGGCTCGAAAATGTGCGCCACGGTATCCGCGCTCATCCCAATTCCAGTGTCGCTTACCACCAGCATCACGTAGCGCCCCGGCTTCACCGAGGCATGATCCTTGGCGTAGCCCCCGTCCAGATCGACGTTCGACGTTTCAATCGTCAGCCGCCCACCTTCCGGCATGGCGTCACGCGCATTCACCACCAGATTCATGATCACCTGTTCGATCTGCCCAGGATCCGCTTTAATCGCTCCAACGCTCCTGCCCGCCAGCGTCACCATCTCGATGTCTTCATCCATCAGCCGCCGCAACAGCTTGTCCAATCCCACCACGATGCTGTTCAAATCCAGCACCTTCGGCTGCAGCACCTGCCGCCGGCTGAACGCCAGCAACTGCCGCACCAGCCCGGCGGCCCGCTCCGACGCGTCCTCGATTCGCTCGATGTCCGTCCGTAGCTCCGGCTGCACCTTGGCCCGCCCCAGCGCCAACTCGGTATAGCCTTTGATGATGGTCAGCAAATTATTGAAGTCGTGCGCGATCCCCCCGGCCAGCCGCCCCACCGCTTCCATGCGCCGCGCTTGTTGCAATTGCCCTTCCAGCAATTTGCGGTCGGTGATATCCACGATGATGCCTTCCATCAACCGCCGCGAATCGCTGCCGGTCACCACCACCGCCGTGTCGCTCACCCAGATGACCCGCCCATCTTTCCGGATCACCCGGTACTCCGCCTGAAAGCGCTCTCCCCGGTTGGCGGTGTCCTCGGCCGCAGCAACAATGGCGTGATCCTCGGGATGAACGTGGCGCATCCACCCCCGCGAATCCGCAAGCCATTCTTCCGAGGAAAATCCAAATATAGTTTCGACTTGCGGGCTAACGTATAGCCACTCTCCGTCAATGCCCAGCTCCGCGATGTAGCTGATCGCCGACACGTGCTCGATCAGCGCACGGTACTTGGCTTCCGCCTCGGCCCACCCGCGCTGCGCGCTGAGCCGCTGAGTGATGTCCCGACTGATGCACACCACGCCGCCGCCAGGCAAAGCGGTAATGGCCATTTCCATCGGCAATACCGTTCCGTCCGGATGATGGACGTTCAGCGGTCCAAACCACTTGCCATGCTCTTTGAGGGCCTCGCGAATCTCATTCTCGACCGGCACCACGTCTTCGGGATTGGAGACCTCCCGCCAGAACCTTCCAATCATCGATTCCGGTCCCGGGCGCCCCATCATCCGAGCGTACGCCGGGTTCACGTAGCTATGTTTGCCCCCGGCGTCGACAATAGCCATGCCGTTGATCGCCGAATCCATGGCCAGCGTGTTGCGGCGCGTAAGTTCGGCGCTCTGTCCTTTGCGATATTCGCTGATGCCCAGCCGCGCGGCGTAGCAACTGATGGAAAGGCCCAGGAGACCGAAGCCCAAGACCCGCCATTCCGGCCCGAGTTGCGCGACCACCACCAAAACGATCAAGGGTGCCAATGCCAGCATCACGTGCTTGCCGGCCAATGCCGGCAACGTCTTGCGTCGCAGCGCCGCTGCCGGCGCAGCCGTCTCCACGGGCTCCTTCCAGCGCCCGGCCCAGATGGCGCCCACCAGAAATGGCAACGTCCAGCCCAGGTCGTACCAGGTTCCGGTTGGCACGCCGCGCACACTTTGCATGTAGTCGGAGACGCCACCGCCAATCGCGGTGATGGCAAGATACAGCGCCAACCCTGCGTATAACGAACGCAGCCGCCGGGTGTGCACGATCAGTACCAGAACTATAGCCACCAAGACTAACGCCACATTGATCACGTTGTAGAACGCCTGCATGGACATCTCGACGGAGGGCGTGGCGGGACCCCGCAGAAGTTGTACGTAGTACAGTCCAAAGAAAGCAGCGAAGAAAACGACGGCGACCTGCAAGGAATCCAGCACCGTTTCCGCGTCGAAGCCCTCGGAGTCTTTCTCTTTGTCGAGAAACAGCGCAATGGCAAAGAAGATGCCTTGCAAATCAAACAGGATACGCGCGGCGGAGAGCTCCGGCACTTCGATGCGCAGCCAGTTCTCGTAATACATCCATCCCAGGTTGGCCGCGCCCCAGGTAGCCATGCCAAAACCCACCAACAGCCAAAACGGCCGGCTCAACCCGCGTCCACGCCTGGACGCCCCAAACGCCATCGCCATGGCCATACCGCAAGCCACCAATTGCAGGGTATTTGCTACCAGTGAGCCTGCGGGAGACGTCCCGAGGATCAAGATTTCGCAGACGTGTAGGCCGACGACAATAAGCGCCAAAAAGGGCAGCTTGCGAGACATCCCAGGTTGGCTCCTTCTGCACTCGGCGCGAGAGGTCCGATCCTCCAATTTTAGGGCATTTATCGCCCGCCGAGCGCCGTCGTGACCTCGCCGTACCCAAGACTAAACCCCGCTCTGTCTTAATCCTCGTGGCCGGTGCCGTTACTCTTGCGCCACGCAACCATCCGTCCCAGCCTCTCTCGGGGCAAAATATTCACTATGGCCACCCTCGAGAGCCGCGTCCGTCAAAGTGTCTCGCTTCCCGCGAAAATCGCCAGGCTGGTAGCCACGCTGGCGGAAACCAAAAAGACCAGCGCCAGCCGCGTTCTCGTGGACCTGATCGAAACCGGGTTGCAAGCCAAGGAAGCCCAACACCGCCGCTTCTTCGAAGTCACCGACCAACTGGCCGCAACCACCGACCCCGCCGAACGTAAGCGCCTGCAAGAAGAACTAGCCCGCATGACTTTCGCGGAATAATCTCTCCCTCACCTCTGTCGCGATTGGTTGTATTGCGTTTCGACTCGTAGGGGCACAGCACGCCGTGCCCGTCTTAAGGTGGGAACCCGCCAGATCGTGAAACACTCGATCGCGGATCAAACACCTACCCCGCTCTTCTCCGTGACCTCTGTGTCCGATCTCTGTGCGCTCTGTGTTAAATCTTTTTTCTTTTTCTCTCCGCAACCACACCACTCGCCCGCCGCAAAACGAGGCCTATCTTCCCTCAAACGGATACTTGTCCTGTGCCTGCACCGCCGCCGCCACGCGCCGCCGCAGCGCGATGGTATCCACCGCCGCCCGCTTCCCAAACCGCTTCAACACCGCCATCTGCGTCGTCAGCATGTCGCCTTCATTCACCGCCGCAATGGCCCTCTTCGCTTCATGCTCCACACGCTCCGCTGCATCCGCGATAAACACCCGCGTCGCATCGATCATCGTCTGTGTCGCCGCCTCGCCCTTGGCCGCGGCCGCCTTCTGCGCCCGCAGCAAGCAAGATTCCATCGCGTAAGTCTCCATCACTATGTTGGATAGCGCCCCGACCAACTCCTGCTCCTCGGCCATCTTCTCCCGGAATTTCTGCACCGCGCCCCCGGCGGCCTGCAAGAACATCTTCTTGGCATTGGCCACCACCCGCGCCTCGTCGGCCAGTACCCCCTCCGGCGCTTCTTCAAGCGACGGCCCCGCCAAAATTTCATCGGCCAGCTTCATCGCCGCGGGAATCAGCGCCAGTTGCCCGGCCATGGCCCGCTTCATCAACATCTGGATGATCAGCATGCGGTTGATTTCGTTGGTGCCCTCGAAAATCCGGTTGATGCGCGAATCCCGGTAAGCCCGGCACACCGGATAGTCCTCGTGGAAGCCGTACCCGCCGAAGATCTGCACCCCTTCGTCCACCACAAAGTCGAGCATTTCGCTGCCATACACCTTGGCGATCGAGCTCTCGATGGCGTACTCCTCCAGCACCTTCATCGTGCTCTGAATCTTGTCTCCGCCGGAGGCAGAAGCTGCCGCCATCGCCGTGTCGATATTCCCCGCGCTGCGGTACACCATCGACTCCACGGCAAAAATCTGAATGGCCATCTCCGCCAATTTTTCCTTCATCAACCCAAAATCGCCGATCTGCTTCCCGAACGCCTTTCTTTCCTTGGCATACTTCGATGCCGTGGTCATCACGTGCTTCGAGCCGCCCACAGCGGACGCGCCCAGCGTAAAACGCCCGGCATTCAAAATATTGAACGCCACGATGTGCCCGCGCCCAATCTCGTGCAGCACGTTCTCCTTGGGCACCTTGCAGTTCTCCAAGAAGATCGGCGTAGTCGAGCTTCCGTGGATGCCCATCTTGTGCTCTTCATTCCCGGGCTTGAATCCGGGGAAGCTGCGCTCCACGATGAACGCCGTAAACTTCTCCCCATCGATCTTGGCGAACACGATATACACATCCGCGAACCCGCCGTTGGTGATCCACATCTTCTGCCCGTTCAGGATGTAGTGCGTGCCTTCCTTGTTCAATTCCGCGCGCGTCAGCGAATTCTGCGCGTCCGAACCCGCCTGCGGCTCCGACAAGCAGTACGCCCCGATCAATTCCGCGGTGGCCAGCTTCGGCAAATACTTCTTCTTCTGCTCTTCGGTCCCGAAATAAACGATCGGTAGGGTCCCGATGCCCGCGTGCGCCCCGTGCGTCACGGCAAACCCGCCGTAAATCGAAAGCTTCTCCGTCAGCACGGTAGTGGCGATCTTGTCCAAGCCCGCTCCGCCAAACTGCTCCGGAACTCCGCCACCCATCAACCCGACTTCGCCGCCTCTGCGCACCAACTCCGGCATCAACCCGGGCTTCTTGTTTTCCAATTCCTTGACAAACGGCATCACTTCTTTCGTCACAAATTCTTCGGCGGTCTGCCCGATGAGTTTCTGGTCATCGGTCAAATCCGCAGGCGTAAACACATCCTGCGCCAACGGCGACTCCAGGAGAAAACTTCCGCCCTTCGCAGCGGTCTTGGTTACGGTCGCGGTGGCCATCGATTTCTCCTTTTTGTGGGTGACTCGAGATGAGGGGTTCGTGGTACTTCGCCACGATTCTACGCCCCGATAGAAGCGGTGGCAATCAGCGACCCACCCGTGACGCCGAATGCGGCACTGTCCTGCTTGACACCCCGGTTTCGCTGCAGAATCAAGCCCGAGGTTTATTCTTTTGGTCATCTTCATCAGAGTCGCGTTCTGCGAAGAAAAGCCAGAATCCTATGGCCACGCACAACAATCCTACAAAAGATTCTATGCAACCAACAGGTTGCTCATTCCAAACCCTAGGATCCATGTAGCGACCATGAATATAGGGACGCAACTGGACCATAGCGCGCAGCGTCATCGCTAGTCCTAAAAGAGATAGGAGCAACGCAGGATTCATCAATCGCTTCAGGCCGCTCACCCATACCCCCGAAAACGCTATAGAACAAATCCTAACAGCCGTTCCATGTTGGCGCGCCATTCGAATTCTGCTCATGATACAAATATTCGCGATCTGCTGATGACGATTACTGTCATTCTTGTCCTCGGTCTCGCTGTCGGCATCCTCGTCGGTCTTCTCGGCGTCGGTGGCGGAGTCGTCCTTGTCCCCGCGTTGGCCTATCTGCTGCACATGGACCAGCACTCCGCGCAGGGCACTTCGCTCCTGATCCTTCTCCCTCCGGTGGGGCTCGGCGCCCTGCGCGAATACTGGAAGCAAGGCCAAGTCGATTTGCGCACCGGAATCCTCAGCGCCGCGGGAATGTTGCTCGGCGGCTACGCTGGCAGTCTGATCGCCCTTCCCATGCAGGCGCGCCATCTCAAAGCGTGGTTCGGCTGTTTTCTGATGCTGGCGGCAGTTCTTCTGTGGAGAAAAACTCAGGACCAGGGCGTTCCTGCAACTCCTCGCACGGAGCAAAACTCCGGTGGGTAACGTTCCTGCTCGCGACATCGGTATTTTTCTCGCGGCGTCGGTTTGCGGAGTCGCCTCTGGGCTCTTCGGCATCGGCGGTGGCGTTCTTCTGATTCCGCTGCTTGGATTGCTCTTCGCCTTCGACCAGCATCGCGCCCAAGGTACCAGCCTGGTTGCTTTGGTTCCGCCCACAGGCTTGCTCGCCTTCCTCGCGTACGCTAAAGCTGGCTACGTTTCCTGGCACACTGGGCTGCTACTGATCCCCGGAATTTTCCTCGGAGGCATAGCTGGCGGCGCTTTGGCCAAGCGCGTCTCGCCCAATCACCTGCGCCGAGTCTTCGCCGCCATCGTATTCCTCGTCGGCGCCTGGCAAGCCGTCGTTGCCCTGCGGCATTGAGCCGGGTTTTGTCACGCGCCCGAGAGCGAAAAGAGCAGACGTTCAACGCAAAGGGCACGAAGGGGACCGCCCTTCAAAGGGCCAGCAGAGGTCGCCGACGTGGCGATCATTTGTGGTCAAGGGGTAGGACGTAGAGGCGGTAGTCCTGCCCGGTTTGAAACCAGTCCTTGTGAGTCTTGAGGAAGCGGGCGCCGAATTTCTTGTTGAGGGCTTGACTGGCTCCTGGACGCGCGTGGCCGTAGATTCTGCGGAAGTCGCGGGAAACGCGGCCAATGAAAGCAGCCTTCAGAATGGCGCCGTAACCCTTGCGCTGGTACTTGGCGAGGATGGTGGTCGAATAACAATAGAGGGAAGTAGGATCCTTCGGGCATCCAGGCATTTCGTCCTTGCCGTCCAAAGGCAAGCCGTAGGCTTCTCCGACGAGTTTGCCGTCCTCGAACATCCAGATGACGACCGCCCGCTTCAAGAGATCGCGCTTGTCGCGCAAAGTGAGGCGAAGATTCTTATGATGCTCAGTTTCAAAGTCCATAGTCCGGGCGATGGGATATTTGAACTTGAAGGTTATAGGCACGGCTGAAAGTCCTTTGCGCGGTGAGTGCTGCGGAATTATCTAGTGTCTGGCCTCGACCCGCAAGCGCAGCTGTGTGCCTTTGTAGGTGCTGGGCTTCAGCCCGGATTTCCGGGAATTGCGCCCGAGCCTTGTCGCGTCAGCGAGGGGAGAAGTAGAATAGGTCGTTTGCGAAGCACGAGGAGACTTGCCATGGCCACTGCCGAGACGAAAATCCAGGTTTCTGAGTTCACCAACGAGCCGTTCATCGATTTCTCCGAGCCGGAGAACCGCTCGGCCATGGAAGCGGCGCTGAAAAAGGTGGCGGCGGAGTTTGGCAAGGAATTCCCGATGTACATCGGTGGGCAGAAGGTGGTCACCACGGCGAAGATGACGTCGGTGAATCCGTCGCATCCTTCGCAGGCCATTGCGGTGTTTCAGTCGGCCACGGCGGACATGGCCAACCAAGCCATCGAAGCGGCCGGCAAGGCGTTTGAAACGTGGAAGCGCGTGCCGGCCGAGCAGCGCGCGGAATGCTTGTTCCGCCTGGCGAAGATTCTGCGCGAACGCAAGTTTGAGATGAATGCGCTGATTTGCTACGAGGCGGGCAAAACCTGGCCCGAAGCCGACGGCGACACTCAGGAAACGATTGACTTCTGCGAGTTCTATGGGCGGGAGATGCTGCGGCTGGGTGGTCCGCAAAAGCTCACGCCCATGAAGGGCGAGAAGAATCATCTCGTCTACATTCCGTTGGGAGTGGGCGTGGTGATTCCGCCGTGGAATTTTCCCTGCGCGATTCTGGCCGGGCTGACGCTGGCGTCGCTGGTGACCGGGAACACTGTGGTGGTGAAGCCTGCGGGCGATACGCCGACAGTGGCGGCGAAGTTCGTGGAGATGGCCTACGAGGCGGGAATTCCGAAGGAGGCGCTGAACTTTATCACCGGGCCGGGAAAGCTGGTGGGCGACGCGCTGGTGCGCCATCCGAAGACGCGGTACATCGCGTTTACCGGGTCGAAGGAAGTCGGCTTAGGGATTAGTGAGATCGCCGGGAAGGCTGTGCCAGGACAGAAGTGGATCAAGCGCACCGTGCTGGAAATGGGCGGGAAAGACTCGATCATCGTGGATGAAGAGGCGGATGTGGATTCCGCGGTGGAAGGCGTGGTGCAGTCGGCGTTTGGGTTCCAAGGGCAGAAATGCTCGGCGTGTTCGCGAGCCATCGTTTCGCAAAAGATTTATGACTCGTTTGTGGAGAAGCTGGTGGAGCGGACCAAGAAAATTTCGGTGGGGCCTAGCGAAGATCCGGCTAACTACATGGGACCGGTCGTAAGCAAGTCCGCCATGACCACGATTCTGGGTTACATCGACGTGGGCAAGAAGGAAGGGAAGTTGCTGGTCGGCGGCGAGCGCGCTCCAGGCGATGGGTATTTCATTCAGCCCACGGTGATTGTGGACATCGATCCACAGGCGCGGATTTCGCAGGAAGAAATTTTTGGGCCGGTGCTGGCGGTGATCAAGGCGCGGGATTTTGATCACGCGCTGGAGATTGCCAACAATACGGAGTTCGGGCTGACCGGCGCGGTGTACTCCCGCAATCCCGAGAAGCTGGAGAAGGCCCAGGAAACTTTTTACGTGGGGAATTTGTATTTGAACCGCAAGTGCACCGGGGCGATGGTCGGTGCGCATCCGTTCGGCGGATTTAATATGTCCGGGACGGACTCCAAGTCGGGCGGAAAAGACTACTTGCTTCTGTTCTTGCAAGCCAAGAGTATCGCCGAGAAAGTCAGCGCGTAACCGTTTGGAGTGCGGCGGCTTGGCGCCGCTTTTTCGCACCGTGCGTGGCGCAATAGACGAGCCGCTTGGCGCTTCTTACGCCGGGAAAGCGGGACCCAGCTCCCGCACTCCAAACTACGCGGTGGCTGCGGGCCGCGACGAACCCCACTTCAAAATGCGGAAGATCGGGTAACTCAGGACCAGCATGCCCAAGGCTAGCGGCGCGTTTTCGCGGTCGGTGGCGATCGAGCCGATCAGGAATAGCACGGAGCCGAGCAAGGCGATGCCGGTGGTCCAGGGGTAGCCCCAGGCGCGATAGGGGCGGGGCATCTGCGGTTCTTTCTTGCGCAGCACAAACAGCGACGCGTAAGAGAGCGTGTAGTTGGCGACGAAGAAGAAGGAAAGCATGGCGATGACGCGCTCGAACGAGCCGAGCACGAAGAGCACGCCGACGATGGTGCTGAGCAAAAGGGCGAAGGCCGGCGTGCCGCCTTTGTTGACCGTGGAGGCGCGGCGGAAGAACAGGCCGTCGTAGCTCATGCGGTAGAGGATCCGCGAACAAAAGAGCTGGTTGGCGTTAATGCAGCTGAACAACGAAACGATCATGATCGAGCGGATGATCGGGTCGCCGTAGGGACCGAAGACGCGTTGCGCCGCGGTGCCTAGCGAAAAGATGTTTCCGGCGATCTCGTTCATGGGCAGAACGTAAAGAACCGCGGCGTTGATCAACAGATAGATTCCCATGATGGAAAAAACGCTGCCGAAAATCGCGCGGGGCACATCGCGGCCGGGGTTTTTGACTTCCTCGCCGAAATAGATGACGCCGTCCCAGCCGTCCACGGTGTAGATCACTGCCTGCAGGGCCAAGATCACCGCGATGGCCAGCGGCCACCCGGATTTCAAAGTGGGCATGACGGCGGCGGAGACCGGTGCGGCGGCGCGGGCAGATCCGCCGAACAGGAAACACGCGAGCACGACAACCACGAAAGCGATGGTCTTCATCGCGGCGGTTGCGAGCTGCGTGCCGCTGCCCCACTTCACCCCGCGCCACTGCAAAACAAAAAATCCCAGGATCACCAATACAGCGATGGGCTTGACGCGCCCGGCGAATCCCGGAAAGAGGGCGCCGGTGTATTCGGCGACGACGATGGCCACCGCGGCGGTGGTGCCGGCGCTGGAGAGCCAGTCGCTCCAGCCGACAATGAAGCCGGCGTAGTCGCCGAGGGCGCGGCGCGAAAAGTTGTACTGGCCGCCGCTACGGGGAATGGCGGCGCCCAGTTCGGCGAGAGAGGATGCGCCGAGCAGGGCATAGACTCCGCCAATGACCCAAACGCCGAAAAAAAGATAGATGTTGGGGAGCCATTGCGCGATGTCGCCGGGCGCGCGAACGATGCCCGCGGCGATGGTGTTGCCGACGGCGGCGGCGATGCCGAACCACATGCCGAGGACCTGGAGGAGGCGGCCGGGGCTACGAGGTGTGGTGGTGGAAGTGGCGATTGTGGTAGACAATGGGAGTCTCAGGGACTCTTGTCAAAGCTTGGCCATGATAGTGGCGGCGCGGGAAAATGCAAGCTGGAAGTCTTGGAGACCAGTGCCAAGACGTTGACAAGGCTGCAAGTATCGACGATGGAGGCAGTTGGGATGAAAGCCGGTAAAGCGCCGGTGGCGAGGACGGAGATTTCGACGCGTGTGCTCGCGGAAGCGCTGGCGGCGCCCGCGGACGTGTCCGTGGTGATCCCCTGCTTGAATGAAGCCAACTCGATCGGGGTGTGCGTGGAAAAGGCGCTGCAGGCCTTTCGTGCGGCGGGACTACGCGGGGAAGTCGTGGTTGCGGACAATGGATCGACGGACGGGTCGCGGGAAATCGCCGAGAAACTTGGCGCCCGCGTGATTTGCGTCGAGCAGCGCGGGTACGGCTTTGCGTTGCGAGCGGGGATAGCGGCGGCCAAGGGCGCGTTCATTATTATGGGCGACGCGGACGACAGTTACGATTTCGCCGAGGTGCCGCGCTTCGTGGAGAAGTGGCGGCAAGGATACGACGTGGTGATGGGCAACCGCTTTCGCGGCGAGATCAAGCCGGGTGCGATGCCCTGGCACCACAAGTACATCGGGAATCCAGGACTGTCGACGCTGTTGAATTTGTTTTTTCATACGGGGATCGGGGACAGCCATTGCGGCATGCGCGGCTTCGCGCGTGGGGTCTACGACCGCATGGATCTGCGCAGCACGGGGATGGAGTTTGCGTCGGAATTCGTGATCAAGGCGGCGCAGCTGCGCGCGAAGGTCGCGGAAATTCCGATCACGCTGTGGCCGGACAAGCGCGGGCGGCCGCCGCATCTGCGGAGTTTTCGCGACGGGTGGAGACATTTGCGGTTCATGCTGCTGTACGCTCCGAATTGGCTGTTTCTCTTGCCTGGAGCGTCGCTGGTTGGCTTGGGGCTGTTCCTGGTGTTCTGGCTGCTGCAGGGGCCGCGTAGCTTGACGCCGCGAATCACCCTGGACTTGCACACCATGATTTTTGGCGTGATCTTCACTTTGCTGGGCGCGCAGATTTTGTCGATCGGGGCGTTCGCCAAGGTGTTCAGCTATGCGGAACGGTTTGACCGCAGCACGGTGTCGCTGCGGCGGCTGCTCACACACGTGACGCTGGAATCCGGGCTGCTGCTGGGCGGCGGGTTGTTTCTTACCGGATTCACCGGCTGCGCGGTGGTGGCTTGGCAATGGGTCAGCAGCGGGTTTGCGCCGCTGGAACAGGTGCGCGCGGTGCTGTTCTGGTCCATGTGGCTGTTTCTGGGCGTGCAGATTATTTTTGCTTCGTTTTTTCTGAGCATGCTGGGCATCAGCCGGGGAACCTACATCGGCGACCACGACCTCAAGTAGAAGCCATCTGGCCATCTCATCAATCGGATCTGTCGAAAGTAAAGAACCTTAGGGGCTAAGCCCAAGAATTTGTGCGCTTTAGCGGCACAACGCAACAGGCAGCGGAAGAATGCAAAAGGGGTCCATGCTCCGCGGCAGGCAGTGCGCCGGAGTAGACGCCGGGCGGGGCAAGCCCCGTCCCCTACAAGGAGCGGAGCTGCGCTCCGGCACGGCTTCAAGTTGCGCCCTCCCGAAGAATGGTTTATGAGATAAATTCTAGATGGCCTATACCGGAATCGACCGCTTCCTGGCTCGCCTGCGTTTTCGTGCCGCTTATCAACACATTCAGAAAGGATCCCGGGTTTGCGATTTAGGCTGCGGATTGGACGCGGCTTTTCTGGATTTCGGCGCGGACCGCATTGCCGAGGGCGTCGGGGTCGACGACCAAGTGCAGGAGGGGAGGCGGGGACGTTGGCGGCTGGTGCGGGCCGACCTTCGGCAGGCCTTGCCGCTGGCAGCGGGGCAGTTCGATCATGTGGTGATGCTGGCGGTGCTGGAGCATCTCGTGGAGCCCGAGGCTGTGCTGCGTGAGGCGTATCGCGTGCTGGGCCCCGGGGGATCGTTGATACTGACTTGGCCTTCGGGGATGGTTGATCCTATTTTGGGCGTTTTGCGCGGGTTGCGGTTGATCAGCGCGGAGATGGAGAGTGATGAGCATCAGGAGCGCATTCCGGTTGAAAGGCTGCAAGAGATGCTTCGGGGCATTGGGTTTCAGCGGTTTGCTCACCGGCGGTTCGAGTTTGGGTTGAACAACTCAATGGTAGCCTCCCGTTAGCGTAGAGCGCCTCTTGTCTTGCCGCAGTGGGTGGTGCGGCGGCAACCGTGGAAGCCGGCGCCCAACCGCCACACTCCAAAGCTTTCTTCACGGCTAAAACCAATTGATTCCGGGAGATCTGCGCCGGGGCTGAACCCCCGGCCTCCTAAAGAGGCCGGCTATTCCTTGGACCAGGGTGGCACGACGCCGGTCACGCGGGCGTAGGCGACCAATTGGCCCATGTGTTCGTTGGCATGAACGATGATTCGGAGGTACATGCCGTCCACGGTGGCTTCGCGGTCGGCGATTTTGACCTTGCGCTCCAGGTCTTTGGGTGTGACCGCGGCGCGCGCGGTTTTAACGGCTTCGAGGGATTTCTTGAGCCAGGCGATCACCTCATCTTTTGAGGTGACTGTTTTTTCCATCTTGATGTTCAGGTCCGCGGGCATCTTGGGGCCGGTGACGCTTAGCAGATAGAAGTTGGCAATCGCTACGTGCATGTAGACTTCGCTGGTGGAACGCACTCCCGGTGCGGGGCGCCATGCGTATTTTTCGGCGGGTGTAGCTTCCGCCAGGGCGATCAACTGCTGGGAGACGTGCTTCCACTCTCCGTCATAGCCCTGCCAGATTCCCTCGGGTGCTTGAGCCGGCAGGACAGGTGGGCTTAAGAAGAGGAAAAGCAGCAGCGAGAATGCTTTCACGGTGGAACTCCTTCCGGTGTCTTGCTTCCCGGGTCCAAAATACGAAGGAAGCCATTCTATACGGGTCAACGGCGCTTAGGCAGCAGTGACTCTGCCAATTGGCATTTTATTGGTCGGGATCGGGTGCGGAACCGGGTGGGGTGTAGTGCTGCAGGTAGGTGTTGTCTTCGTCGGGGGTGACTAGCCAGATTTGGCGGTCTTTGAAATAGGCGAAGAGCTGGGAGTTTTGTTCAGGGCTTAGTTCGCGGGCCCACAGGACTTTGGCGGCGTCGATGTCGGCGTCGTTGTACACCCAGTCGTCGTGGATGTTGTGGTCTTCGGTGTAACGGACGACGATCAGGTGCTTTCCTGGGGTGTGCTGGAGTTTTTCGGCGATGGCGGCGCGGCTAGGGTCGCCTTCGCAGGGCCAGAGGAGAGGATCGCAGACGCCGCGGAAGGCGTTGATGCCGGTGTCCAAGACGAGCAGGAGGACGACGGCTCGCGACAAGGCCAGCCCTACCGGTCGACTTGAAATGCGCATGGTGCGCAGGTGGCGGAGGGCTTGCACGATCAGAGCGTAGATGGCACAGGTCAGCGGGGCGGCGTAGTGGGCGTTGGACCAGATCACGACGAAGACGCCGATCACGCCTAGGGTCACCGCAATCAGCAGCAGGCGCATTTTGCGATCACGAAATACAAAGGGAACGGCTGGGAGCGCGAGCAACAATCCAGGCCAAAAATAGGTGATGCCGCAGCGGAAGATTTTTTCCCAGGAGACGCGCAGGGCGTCGGCGCGGTTGGTGTGATAGTTTTCGCGCTCCCAGCCGTTGTAGAAATCCTCGAATTGCTGGTTGCGGTAGTGCATTTCCGGGGCGGGACGCTGCCAGAGAAAGAGCGGGGAGGTGTGATAGGTGCGGGTGTTCAGGACGTGTGGGAACAGGAGCGCGTCTCCTGTGAGGCGGCGGTTGTAGTAGCCCATGAAGGCTGCGGTCAGAATCAGCGCGGTGCAGAGCGGAATGAAAACTTTCACCAGGCGGGTCCGCGGGGCGTCTTTCGATTTGGTTTTTCCGGCTAGCCACGATAAGAACGCGGCGGCTGCTGGCGCACAGAAGAGCAATCCCTCGTAGGGGCGGCTGTTCGCCAGGATGGCAATCCCCAAGCCGAGGAGAAGAGCGTCGCGGATGGTGGCGCGAAGGACGATGCGTGCGAGCGCGCCCAAGACGAGAGCGCCGCCGGTGGCGGCGACCGCGCCTCCCCAATAGCTGTTCATCCAATAGCTCGCGATGCCGAACTTGAGCGCTACCAGCGCTCCGCCGAGAAAAGCCCAGCGCGCGGGCATCCAGGCTTGCAGCATCCAGAGAATGACGGCGCACATGGCTGCGCTGCTGAGCAGCACGCCGATCCAGGGGTGGCCGAGAATTTGGCCGAGGGCTAGAGCGAGGCCTTGGCCTGGGGGATACATCGAGGAATAGGTGGGAAACCAATTTACGTGGAAGGTTTCGAAGCTTACCCACATGGGGTGCGGGGGATTGGTGAGGCGGCCGTGGGCGAAGGTGTCGGCCATGAGCAGGTAGCTGAATTCGTCGTGGATGCCGGGGACGGGAAGGTGGAGTAGGGGCAGGGCGAGGACACGAATTGTGATGACCGAGAGGAATAGAACTGCGAGGGCCAGCGTTTTGCGCCGCGCGAATCTTGAAAGGGTGCGTTCCGTCCGGTGGAAGGCATTTTCGCCGAGGCTGGGGAACAGAACGGCTAGCAGGCCGAGAAGGATGGTTAAGCCCGCAGAGGTTGCAAGAATGACCAGAGTGCGCAGAGTTGTGGCGTCGTCTAGTCCGGTCATAGGAAGAGGAAGGCAGATTGTTTCAGCAAGGCGCGGGCGTCAAGTTTCTTGTGCACCGAGAGGTGAAGATCCTTCCGACCGTGAGAGAGCGGCCTTCAGGATGCCAATGTTCGGAGGTTTGATCAACTGGCGCGCAGGTCCTTGGAGTCTGCGTGGCGACCTCAAGGGGAAAAACGCTCAGCGGCCTTTCGTTGCTCAAGGTGAACTGAAGCCGGTTGAAATTCCAGCACTTCCGGCACGATTTTACAGGCTGCGGAAAAATGCAAAGGCGGTCCATGCTCTTTGGCAGGCAGCGCAAATGGCTGGACGCCGGGCGGGGCGAGCCCCGGCCCCTACAAGGGAGCAGAGTCGCAGTTCCGCTGCACGAGATCAGGGCTCGAGTTCTAGCTCGGTGGCTGGGGCTTCCTTAGCTTTGGGCGCTGACTTGGGGCGGCCTTCGAGAAAATCGGCCATCTCCAGGCGCAGGTTGCCCGCGTTGGTGGCGTAGCCCATGCCGGTTTCGAAATCCACGGTGCCATTGCGGATGAGCTTGTCGATTTCGCCGTCGAAGTGCTGCATGCCTTCGGTGTCGCCGTCGCGCATGCAGTCCAGGAGGGTCTTGCCTTCGCTTTCGCCTTTTTCGACGTATTCGCGGGTGCGCATGGTGGATTTTAGGATTTCAATGGCGGCGATGCGTCCGGAACCGTCTTTTTTGGGCAGCAAGCGTTGCGACACGACGTAGCGGAAGGCCTTGCCGAATCTGGTGCGGATGCCTTGCTGATCGCCTTGCGGGAAAACGCCGACGATACGCTCGATGGTTTTGGAGGCGTCGATGGTGTGCAGGGTGGAAAGAACCAGGTGGCCGGTTTCCGAGGCTTCTAGAGCGATTTCGATGGTTTCGCGGTCGCGCATTTCGCCGACCAGGATTACTTTGGGGGCTTGACGAAGCGCCGCGCGCAGCGCCAGCGCGAAGGTGGGGGTATCGGTGTGCAGTTCGCGCTGGTGAATGGTGGCCTTCTTGTGGCGGTGCAGAAACTCAATGGGATCTTCGATGGTCAGGATGTGGTAGGCCTTCTGGGCGTTCATTTCATCGATGACGGCGGCGAGCGTGGAAGACTTACCGGAGCCTGTGGGACCAGTCACCAGGACGATGCCGGTGCGGAGCTGAACGATCTCGCGCAACTGAGCGGGGAGTTTCAACTGTTCGAAGCCGGGAATGCCGTCGGGGATGACGCGCATCACCACGGCGCAGCTGCCTCGCTGGCGAAAGATATTTACGCGGAATCGCCCGATCCCGGTCAAGCCATAGGAAAGATCGGCGGAGCCTTCCTGCTCGAGTTTGCGGGTAGCCAGTTCGTTCTTGCCGATGAGGTCGCAGGCAATGAGCTTGGTGTCGTCCGGAGTGAGGCGCTCCAAGCCTTTGAACTTCAGCTCCACGAGCTCGCCGCTGACCTCAATTTGCGGGGCGCGGCCGGGAGAGAAAATCAAGTCGCTGACGTGGGCGTGGGCCTTCAGCATTGCGGGTATTAATTGCGCCGTATGAATAACACGCTGCGGTGCGGACTCGGGTGGCGCGGATACGGGTGGTGCGGATACTTGGGCAATGGTTCCCATGGGTCCTTTGTTTCCTCGCGTTGGTTAAGAGCTGCATCAGCCGGGTCGTCTGAAGAAGAGGGCGATTCGTAAGACCATCCGACGCTCCTCATTGTAAGCGATCTTGCGGTGCGTCTCGGGCATACTGAGACGGGCAGGTGCTTTGAGGATTACTGTCGTTTGTGCGTCGAATTTTTTTGAAATTTACAATCACACGAAACGGATTTTGGAGAGATGGTTGACTTGGTTGCTGAAAGGTGGCCGGCTTGGCCGCGGCCGAACGACAACGCGGACACAACTCGCTGGTGCCACATTCCTGATCCCTTTCTGGGAAACGACCTACGGCTTGGAGGAGGCGTCGATGAAGCTGGCGACGTTGTTTTTCAGCTTGGTCAAGTCGTCCTCGCGCAGATACATCATGTGCCCGGCGTCGTAGTACTGCTGGTGGATGTTTTTCTGCAATTTCTCGGGCAATCCTAGATGCTCCATCGTGTATTCCGTGGCGAAAAACGGAGTGGCTAGATCGTACAAGCCATTTTCGATTTCGATTTGCAGGTGCGGGTTGGTCAGCATGGCCTGAATCAGGTCGCCTTCCACATTGGGCGAGCCTGGGAAACCAAAGTTGGGTCCTACGCGATGCTTCCAGTCCCAATTCTCGCCGATGTTGTCACTGATAGCGCGATAGGACTTGTCCTGACCGAACTTCAGGTCGTCCCGCACGTAAGTGTTGAAGGCCGCGGTGAACGCGCCGGTGATGGCGTTGCTTTGAGGGTCGTAGTCCGCGTATTCGGCGAGCAGGTCGTAGGTCAGGCCTGAAAATCGCGCGTCCAGGCGGCCGGTGGTCAGCCCGCGGCTGCGCTGCAACTGCTCCATGAACTGGGGAAGGTTTACGCGGAGGTTGGCTTTCACGAGATAGTCTTCGTCGAGTCCGGTGTAGCGCGAGAGCTTTTTGGCAATGTCGGCTTTTTCCGGGGCGCTCAGTTTGGTGCCCTTCATCAGCGCGGCGGCGTATTCGGTTTGCGCAAAGTTTCTGGCTTCGTCGAGGAAGGCGTTGAGATTTTCCGGGCGGTCGCGGAGCACCTTGTGATACCAAGCGGTAGCGGCATAGCTGGGAACGTAGAAGACGTAGGGCATGTCCTCGCCGGGATTGAAAGAAAGCGTGCCTAGGTCGAGGACCGAAGAAATCAGCACGATCCCGTTGAAGTACATGCCGTCGTGCGATTGCAGATAGTTGGAAAGCGCCGCGGAGCGGAAGGTTCCGTAGCTCTCGCCGATCAGAAATTTGGGGGAATTCCAGCGATCGTTGCGGCTGACGTAGGTGGTGATGAACTGCGCGAGGGACTTTACGTCGGAATCGACGCCCCAGAAATCCTTGTCCTGCGCTTTGCCAACGGCGTGGCTGAAACCGGTGCCGACGGGATCGATGAAGACCAGGTCGGTTCTATCCAGCAGGGAACCGGCGTTGTCGGTCATTTTATAGGGTGCCGGCGGCGTGGCGTCGGCATTGGTGGTCAAGACGCGCCGCGGGCCGAAGGCTCCCATGTGCAGCCACAGCGAGGCCGATCCGGGTCCGCCGTTGTAGACGAAGGACAGCGGGCGGGTCATGTCCTTAACGTCGCTGCGCGTGTACGCGGTGTAGTAGATCAGCGCGATGGGCTCTTCTTTTTCATTTTTGAGCAGGATGGTTGCGGCCACGGCTTTATAGGGAATAGTTTGCCCGCCGAGCTTGATGCTGTGATCGGTAATCGATGACTCCTCTTTGGGAGCGGGAGGCGCGGGCTCGGCCGGTTTGTCTTTCTCAATCGTCTTGGTCTCTTTTTCTTGAGCGCGCAGGCTGGGCAACGCCAGATGAAGAAGGAGTAACGCGGCAAGCAAGGCCGGCCGGGAAAGATTCGCCATCATCATGCTCCAGTGAAACGGAAACTATTTCGCGGAATCGCGAGCGCTTGATCTTATACAGGCACTTACGTGGAGTCAAAGCAGTGCTTGATCCTCGTCGGACGCCGCGGCCCGGGAATTATTCTTCGAGGAGCAACTCGAGGTGTTGACTGCGGGCCAGAGCTTTGAACCGCACCGAGCTCAAGTCTTCGACGGTCCAATCGGCCCCGGCGGCGGACAGTTCTGCGTCGCTTGCCGTGGTGCGAACCGCAATGACGGAGGCTTGCGAGGCTTTGCCCGCTCGGATGCCCGCGGGGGCGTCCTCGACGACGACGCAGTCTTGCGGCGCGAGTCCCAGGCGTTCGGCGCCCTTGACGTAGGGTTCCGGATTGGGCTTGCCGTTCTGCACGTCCGCAGCGGTGACCAACTGACGAGGCATCGGGAGGCCTGCGGCGCGAATGCGTACTTCGGCCAGCGGGCGGGTGCAGGATGTGACGATGGTCCAACTTTCGGCGGGGAGGGACTTGAGAAGTTCCAGGGCGCCCGGCAAGGGGATCACGCCGTCGAGGTCCTCGATTTCCCAACGCTCCATTTCGCGGTCGGCGGCCTGGTGATCCGCGTCGGGAAGAAGTTCGCGAAGGGTGGCGATACTTGGCCTGCCGTGCGCAATGCGAATCACCTCGTCGGGCACAAATCCATGCCTTAGCGCCCATTTTGTCCAGCAACGAGCGACGGCCGGAGTGGAATCCACCAGTACGCCGTCGAGATCGAACAGAACTCCACGCGATTGAATCTTGGTCATATCCAATGATACTTGAACTGTTTTGAAGTCCGCAGTACGGGCACGGCCCTGGGGTTCGAAAGTCACTTTGACAGTCACTGCGTCGAAAAGGCGCTTGAGGTATTGCTGCTAATAACGCGTTTCTCGTAGGTTCTCTAATTATCCCACTCCAGCGGGCCTGGCTCCAAAGGTGCCCAAAACCAGGGCCTCTTAGGCTCAAGCCGTGTTCTTTGGGTGGTGAGGGCCACAGACTCAACAGCATTTTTGGTAGGGCAATGGGGTCGAGCTTCCTCTTATCCGAGAGATTTGTGTTTGAAACGGCGGATGCCGCTCTGGTATTCGGCAACAATGTGGCCGTTTCCGCGGAGCTTGTACTTGTAGGTCGTTAGCCCTTCGATGCCCATGGGTCCTCGGGCATGTAGTTTGCCATCGCTTATCCCGACCTCTGCGCCGAGGCCGTAACGGTAGCCGTCCGCAAAACGTGTCGAGGCATTGTGGAATACGCCGGCGGCGTCGACTTCTTGCAAAAAACGCTCGGCGACGGCTTGATCTTCCGTAACGATGCATTCGGTGTGCTTCGAACCGTACTTGTGAATGTGTTCCAGCGCTTGCTCCGCCGTGTCCACGATTTTTACCGAAAGGATGAGGTCAGAGTATTCGGTCGACCAATCCTTTTCGATCGCGGGGACCAATTTTGCGTCTGGAAACAGAGCCAGGACACGCGGACAGCCACGAACTTCCACTTTGGCCATTGTCAATTCTATGACGAGGCCAGGCAGGAAGGCGGCGGCGATATCTTTGTGCACGAGAAGAGTCTCGACGGAGTTGCAGGCCGCAGGGTACTGAACCTTGGAGTCTAACGTGACGGTCACAGCTTTGTTCAGATCTGCGGCGCGATCGACGAACACATGGCAGATTCCCTCACCGTGGCCCAGGACAGGGATATGGCTGTGCTGTTCCATGAAGGCAACAAACTCCTTCGAACCGCGCGGGATCAACAAGTCAACTTCGCCTTGAAGACCCAATAACTCCATAACATCCGAACGAGATTGCAGTAGGCGGATGGAATCCTGAGGTACATCGGGAAAGCTGCAGAGTGCCTCTCTCCAGACTGCGGCAATGCTTTCGTTGCTGTTCGCGGCTTCGGCGCCGCCCTTGAGCAGAACCGCGTTGCCGGACTTGAGGGCTAGCGAGGCGACCTGTGGAACGACATCGGGCCGAGACTCAAATACCACGGCAATCACGCCGAGCGGGCAGGATTCCTTGTGCAAGATCAAGCCTTGGTCGAGCTCGGTGGCCGCCAGCCGCTTTCCCAGGGGGTCAGGCAGGTGTGCCACTTCCCGGACACGGGCGGCCATCTCGGCGATGCCGCTCTCTTTGATCCGCAGCCGGGAAAACCAGGCTGGGGTGATCTCTTCGCTAGATAGGAGCTTCTCCGCGGCAGCGCAATCCTTTGCATTGGCAGCCAGAATCCGCCCGGCATTTCGTTCGAGGGCATCCGCAATAGCGAGGAGGGCAGCTTTGCGGATTTCACCTGAAAGGCGTGCAAGTTTTCGGGACGCCTCCCGCGCGGAGCGCGCGATGGAAGCGACATCAACCGAAGATTTCGTTGTAGGCGAATTGCTCAAGCTTCGCGCTCCAGGAGAACAATGTTATCTCGAGTAAAGAGAACGCGCGCAGTCGCAGCCGCGTCGCTGGCACAATTCGCAATCCCACGGGCAAATTCTTTACCTTCGACGCTGGCGATGCTTACTACGTCCATCAGGGCAAAGGGCTTTTCAACGCGAACAAGACCAGATGACAGCAAGCTGGCCTTGCCGCGCGTTATAGCGCGCTGTGCGCCGGCGTCAACGACGACCCGGCCACGGACTCCGGCGGCGTAGGCAAGCCAGCGGCGTTTGCCCTTCATCCGGTTGGACGGCAGAAAAACAGTCCCTTCGGATTCTCCCGCAAAGATGCGTGGAAGTGTCTCCGCTCGGCCACCATTGGCGATCACCGCCACGCCACCACAATTCATGGCGATTTCAGCTGCTTCCAGCTTGGTCACCATGCCGCCACGACCGGACTGCGAAGGCCCGCTCGCGAGAGACCGCAACTCTGGTGTCACCTTCGAAATCAGCGGGATCACTTGCGGGCCGCTGGCCGATCCCGCGCGTTTGTGTTTCGTAGAAGCTTCTGCAGCCAAGAGACCATCGACGTTGGTGAGCAGAATGAGCGCGTCTGCTTCCAAACCGCTCATGACCAGCGCGGCCAGGCGATCGTTGTCACTGAAAGCTACTGAGCGAGGACTATCGCCCACGGTCTCGAGCTCCGCTGTCGAAACTGTGTCGTTTTCGTTGACGATGGGCAGAACACCAAATCCAATCAGTTTTTCCATGGTTCGGCGCAGGTTGGAATAGCGCTGCCAGTTGCTGAAATCTTCCTCGGTCAGCAGCACTTGGGCAATCTTTACGTCGTACGCACCAAACATCCTCTTATAGGCTTCCATCAACAAGCTCTGACCCACCGCGGCGCAAGCCTGCTTGGTTACCATGTCCTTCAGGCGAGAAGGATGGAGCGCCAGCCATCCCCGGCCAAGTCCGACGGCACCGGAAGATACCAAGATGACTTGCCGGCGGTTCGCCTGGAGAGTCGCGATGGCCTGTACAATCGGTTCGATCCGTTCCAAGGAGAGTTCGCCCTGGGAGCCCATGACAGTGCTGGTTCCCAACTTAATGACCACTCGTTTTGCGGCGTGCAAAAGGCCGCTGCCGCTTGGGTCGCCCGGATGTAGAGATTCGCTCATAGGATTCCGACTGGACTCACTAGAGTACGACATTCGCTGTGGTTATCGAATTTGGATTAAGCGGCAAAACGGGAGCCCAGGTGAAAAACAAGGAAAGATTCTGTTTTCAGTCGAGAAGGCTTGGGGTGGGAGACGGGGATTGAACCCGCGACATTCGGTGCCACAGACCGACGCTCTACCAGCTGAGCTACTCCCACCACTCAGCAGGAAGTTTAACATGCGAAGAGATAGCTAGAAAGGGAGAGATGGTCTCGATGGGAAATGCGGGGCTCCTACGGGTGCCTCTCGAGGTTGTGATCTTGCTCGAAGCCGGGCACAGCAATGCTGTGCCCCTACGGCTGGGCAACACATGCGACCTGAAGGCACGGGCTAGTACTGGCCCCGCGGTACAGAAAATTCACGTTGTCATACTGGGTAGCTCTGGAGCATAGTGTCGTCCCAGGTCCAGCCGCTAAGTCGAGATTCAGTGGTTGGTAGGCCACTGACTTTAATCCGAAACTCACCGGGCCACGTATATCCCACTGAGGGTGACTGGTGAAGCGAAGTGCGTTAATCCTTGCTGTGCTGCTGGCTTCGACGGCCTGTGCGCAAGAAGCCGATTCCCCGTCCAGCAAGCTGAACTGGTTGCCCTGGTCGGATGGGGTGTTTTCCCAGGCGAAACGCGAGCAACGCTTTGTGCTGCTGGATCTCGAAGCCATCTGGTGCCATTGGTGTCACGTCATGGACGTCACCACGTACCGCGATCCGAAGGTAACCGCTCTTCTCAATAAAAAATATTTGACGGTGCGCGTGGATCAGGATTCCCGCCCGGACCTGTCGAACCGGTACGAAGACTACGGCTGGCCGGCGACGGTGGTGTTTGACGGCGAGGGGCATGAGATCGTCAAGCGGCAGGGCTATCTTTCTCCGGAAGAAATGGCCAGCATGCTGCAGGCGATTATTGACGATCCAACGCCGGGCCCGTCCGTCCGAGCCGAAACCGAGATCAAGTTTCCTGCAAATCCTTTGCTCGCGAGCACTCTGCGAGCCCAGCTCGAAAAAGACTACATCGCCGGCTATGACGCCAAGCAGGGAAGCTGGGGCTTTGACCAGAAATATTTGGACTGGGACTCCGTGCAGTACGCTATGGACTTGGCGGCGCACGGCGATGCTCGGGCTGAGGGCATGGCCAAGCAGACACTGGCCGCACAGTTGAATCTGTTGGACCCTGTCTGGGGCGGCGTGTATCAATATTCGACCGATGGCGTTTGGACCAAGCCTCACTTTGAAAAAATCATGTCCATGCAGGCCGCCAACCTGCAGATCTACGCCGACGCGTACGCGCAGTGGCACGATCCGAACGATCTGCGGGCTGCGCAGTCCATCCGTGGGTTTCTGAAGACGTTTCTCACCAGTCCGGAGGGCGCGTTTTACACCAGCCAGGATGCGGACGTGGTTCGAGGCGAACACAGCGCGGAGTACTTTGCTCTGGACGACCAGGGACGCAGGAAGCGCGGCGTCCCGCGAGTGGATACGCACGTCTACGCGCGGGAAAACGGCTGGGCGATTGCCGCGCTGGCGTCGTTGTATTCCGCCACGGCCGATCCGAAGATTCTCGAAGAGGCCACGCACGCCGCAGACTGGATCACGCTGCATCGTCGGCTGCCCAACGGCGGATTCCATCACGGTGCCAAAGACGTAGGCGGGCCGTTTTTGGGCGATTCCATCGCGATGGCGAGGGCTTATCTGGCGCTTTACGGCGTGAGCGGGGACCGGAAGTGGCTTGGGGAAGCACAAACGTCCCTGGGATACGTTGACAAGACATTCCGCAGTCCGGGCGGCGCGGGTTTTGTGACCGCGGTAACGCCCACCGATCATGCTTATCAGCCGCACCCGCAGCGTGACGAAAATGTTGCCGTCGCGCGAGCCGCCAATCTGCTATTTCACTACACGGGAAACTCCGAGTACAAGCAGATGACCGATGTGGCCATGCGCTACCTGGCCGCTCCAACGGTGGCCGGCAAGTTGCCTGCGGCCAGCGTGCTGCTCGCGGATTATGAGGTTGGGCGTCCCCCTCTGCATCTGACTGTCGTCGGCCACAAAGACGATCCGGCGGCGAAGGCCCTGTTTCTCGCGGCCCTGCAATATCCATCCTTATATAAGCGGCTGGAATGGTGGGACACCCGCGAGGGCAAGCTGCCCAATCCGGATGTCCAGTACCCCGCGGTACAAAAGGCCGCCGCTTACGTCTGTACAGAACGTACCTGCTCCGCGCCCATCTTCAAAGCGGAAGAGGTGGCCGTCAAAGTGAATAGAGTCTTAGGCTTGCAGGGGACCGGGAGCACCACGTCGTCGCTGGATCCGGCGGCACCAAGCGCTGTGGCCGGGCTGGAACGGAGCAGGACAGGGGAAAACTCTCGGGAAGCCAGGTTACAAATTTTTTGCATTCATTCTAAAACTTTAGCTGGCGAGTCTAATGCGATGAGCGTATGGTGGGACCGCCGTCGAATCCACGTAAGTCCAGGTCCTAGCCCAAACGATACGCTCACGACTGTTGCGTTGCGTCTAAACGCTTACTTGCGATTTTACGGTCTTCGGGCTGAAGCTTGGCCCGGGGTTGAAGCAGTCTAATTTCATTCAGGAGGACGTTGGGGAAAATGACAAAAACGAATAAGTTTCTCATCACTGGTGCGGCTCTCGCGGGCTTGCTCGCCGGGACTGCCAGCATCCAGGCATCGAACCTCGTTCCAGGCGGCAAGGCTTCGGCCACCGCTCAGGACGATGCGAAGGCTGACAAGAAAGCAAAAGAAAAGCACGCCTGTAAAGGCCAGAACTCTTGCAAGGGCAAGGGCGGCTGCAAGGCGAGCGACAACGGCTGCAAGGGCAAGAACTCCTGCAAGGGCAAGGGCGGCTGCGCGACTGACGGCAGCAAGATGCCCGAGTAAGCTACACAACCACAACGTTCCAACGCGGTTGCAGTGTACGGGGGCTGGTGTAGGTCGCTGGCCCTCGTTCTTCCTTAGCTCCGGAGATGGCCATGCCTGGGAATCGCTTCAACGGGTTTACTGACTACGGGATCGGCATCGGGCTGCGCGCCCCGCACTATCAGCACATTTTGACTCGCAAGCCGGTGGTGGACTGGTTTGAGATTATTTCCGAGAATTTCATGATCGACGGCGGACGGCCGCTGCAGGTTCTTGACGACATCCTGGCGCAGTACAAAGTGGTGCAGCACGGCGTGTCGATGTATTTTGGGTCGGCCGAGAAGCCCAACCGCGAGCACTTGCGGCGGCTGAAGGAATTGGTCAAGCGCACCAAGACCCCGTGGGTTTCCGATCACCTTTGCTGGGGTAGCGTGGACGGGCGCTATACGCATGATTTGCTGCCGATGCCTTACACGTTTGAGGCGGCCAAGATTACGGCGCAGAAGGTTCGCGAAGTGCGCGACTTTCTGGAGGTGCCGGTGGCGGTGGAAAACGTCAGCAGCTACGCCGAGTTTCACGTCTCGGAGATGACTGAATGGGAATTTCTGAACGAAGTGGTGGAGCAAGCGGACTGCGGGATTCTTTTGGATGTGAACAACATTTACGTTTCCTCGCAGAATCACAGCTTTGACCCCTTCACCTACGTCAACAGCGTTCCCGCCGAGCGGGTGGCGCAGATCCACATCGCCGGGCACTCCAAGTACCGCAAGTACATTTTGGATACTCACGATCACCCGGTGATCGATCCGGTCTGGAAGCTGTACGAGCGCGCCATCCAGCGCGCCGGCCACACCGCGACGCTGCTGGAATGGGACGACAGCATTCCTTCTTTCCAGGAAGTTCACAACGAGGCGTTGAAAGCTAATCGCTTTCTTTCTGCGACTTTGCTGGCCACTGCATCATGAAACTTCTCAAGCTCCAGCGAACCATGGCGCGGGCGGTGATGCAGCCGCTGACCCCGTCCGAGCATATGCACAAAAAAGCGCCCGATGGGCGTCCGATGCGCGCGTATGCCGCGCGGTTCATCAAGCCCAACGACCGGCTGACCTCGTTCGAGCGCCTGGAAATTTACAACCGCCAGTATTGGTTCCGTTTGCTGTCCAGCATGATTGAGGATTTTCCTGGACTGCGCTCGGTGCTCGGCGACCGGCGCTTTGAGGCTATGAGCAAGGCCTACATCGTCGAGTGTCCTTCGCGTTCGTTCAGCCTCCGCAATCTGGGCGGGCAACTGGGATCGTGGCTGAGCAAGCATCCCCAATGGGCTGGCAAGAATCAGGCTCTCGCGCTGGACATCGTACGACTGGAATGGGCAGACATCGAAGCGTTTGACGGCAAGGCGGAGCCCGCTCTGCGTCTGGAGGATTTGAGCGCCACCGCGGGCGACAATCTTCGTTTACGGCTGCAGCCTTACGTTCAATTGCTCGATCTCCGCTATCCGGTGGACGACCTTTTGCTGGCAGTACGAAAAGAAGACGAAGACACCGATTTCGCCAGCAATGCTTTTCAGGAGCGGCGCAAGCGTAAGAAGGTGCAGGCCGTAGCCAAGCTCAAGCCGGATAACATCTTCCTGGCCGTCCATCGAATCGACAATTCCGTGTATTTCCGGCGGATCCAGCGAGAGGAATTTGCGATTCTAACCGCGCTCCGGCAGGGGAAGATACTGGGTAGAGCCATCGAAACGGCCCTGCGAAAAACTTCCATCGCGCCGGAAGAAAGACCCGCCGCGGTTCAGCAATGGTTTCAAAATTGGTCTACGATGGGCTGGTTCTGCCAGCCGGAGAAAAAGCCAGCACATTCTTGAAACCTTTGGGCAGGAGCACGATCTCACCCTGGTATGAAAAGCCTCTTCCATCAAATCAAGCGTTGGCACGACGGGTTCTTTGACCTAGTGTCCTACCTGCAATCGCCATTCCTGCTTTTCGTCCGTTTGTATTGGGGCTGGCAACTGGCCCAGAGCGGGTGGGGAAAACTGCATCATCTGGCGAACCTGACGGAATTCTTCACTAGCCTCAACTTGCCGTTTCCCGCGCAGACCGCGCTGGCCATTTCCTGCCTCGAATTTTTTGGCGGGATCTTTTTCGCCCTCGGCTTGCTCTCGCGCCTCACGGCGCTGGTTCTTACCGTGAATATGATCGCGGCGTACATCACCGCGGACCGCGAAGCGCTGCTGTCGATCTTCTCCGATCCCGACAAATTCTCTGCAGCGGCGCCGTATGTGTTTCTGATCGCGTCGCTGATCATCCTGATCTTTGGGCCCGGCAAGATCGCGGTGGACACTCTGCTCGGTCATCTGATGGGCACTCCGGCGGTGGCGGAGTCGCGTTCCTCAGGGAGCTGAGTTCAGCGCATTGCTTTAACCCGTTCAAAGTCTTTACATGGCTCGCACAGCGCTCTCTCTGACCCTTTTGAACTGTTTGAAGCTGTGCGCGCTGCTGCTGTGTTTACCCTGGTGCGCGGCGACGGCGGGAGATATGACCTCGACACTTCTGATCGGCGGTTCACGAATCGACGTAACCATCGAATCGGGGAAGCTCAAGGTTTCGCAAGCCGACCTGCTGCACTGGGTTCAGTCCGCGGCCGAGGCCATCGCCACGTACTACGGCCGCTATCCGGTTCCGCACGTCGCGATTCGCATCATTCCGATTGACGGGAGCGGTATACGGCACGGCCAAACATTTGGATACGACGGGGGCTTCATCAAGATCCGCGTGGGCAGTGAAACGCTGCCTTCCGAGCTTGCTGAAGACTGGATGCTCACGCACGAAATGGTGCATTTGTCGTTTCCGTCGGTGGCGGACGAACACCACTGGATCGAAGAGGGCATCGCCGTGTACGTCGAGCCCATAGCGCGTATTCAAGCGAAACAGATGGACGCGTCGCGGATGTGGGCGGACCTGGCGCGCGATATGCCCAAAGGCGTTCCTCATCCCGACGACAAAGGGCTCGACCACACGCACACCTGGGCCAGCACGTATTGGGGAGGGGCACTTTTCTGTTTTCTGGCGGACATTGAGATTCGCCGCCAGACGCACAACCAAAAAGGTCTGCAAGATGCGCTTCGCGGAATCCTCAACGCCGGCGGCGATATTCGACAAGATTGGAATTTGGAGGACGCGCTGAAGGCCGGAGACCGCGCTACCGGCACATCCGCGCTGACGGAACTGTACGCCAAAATGAAGGATCGGCCGATGGACGTGGATCTGGCGGCCACGTGGAAACAATTGGGAATCGAAAGCGACGGCAAAACGGTGCACTTGAACGACGAGGCGCCGCTGGCGGCCATCCGCCGTTCGATCACCAGCGTCGACAGTGCTAAGTCCGCTCAGCCAACGAGTAGTCTGCGGCCCTCGGCGGTATTTGCAGGACGCTCGCTGAGCTCTCCGCAGCAGCTCGGTCGGCCTTAAATAAGTGTCCACGCCGGAATAGTTTGTTCCCCAGGCAGGTCTTAAAGGAACAAAGGCAATGAATCGACTTGTGCGTCGAAGTCTAATGGGGATGCTGGCGGGAGCGGTCGCCAGTATCGTGCTGGTGGCCACGCTAGGCCATCCGCTATGGAGCGTGATTTTGGGCGTCGTTGTGGGCGTGGCGTATTCGGCGAGCCTCGATCCGACGCGCGGCGCTTATGTCGACAATCTGATGTCGGGCGGCGCGCTCGGCGTGCCGCTTTGGGGACTGATCAGCGTCGTTGCCATTCCGTTGTTCTCGAACCGCGCGCCGGAATGGAGCGCGGAGCAGATCCGGACGCATTTTCCTTCTTTGGTCGGCTGGGTCATCTATGGAGCCGCGCTCGGCCTGCTCATTCAGGGCCTGAGCGATCTCGCCGCTAAAATACTCGGACCTGAAATCGCACCGCAAGCGCCGCTGCTGTCCGAAAAGACGCGTGTGGTCATCCTGGGCGGTGGCTTTGCGGGAATGCGCACAGCGGAATGCCTGGAACAGCAATTCCGCTCCAATGCCTCGCTATCGATCACGCTGGTCAGCGAAACGAACGCCTTGCTCTTTACGCCCATGTTGGCCGAAGTGGCCGGGAGCAGCCTGGAGCCCAGCCACATCAGCACGCCTTTGCGCAGCAGCCTGCATCGCACGGAGTTCATTCGCGGACGCGTCGCGGAGGTCGATTTGGCGGGACGTCGTGTGATCCTAAACAGCGACGCGCCGGCCGATGGTGCTGGGCAGCGCCGCGAAATTCCTTACGACCATTTGGTCTTTGCTCTCGGTGCGGTTTCCAATTACCTGGGGATGGCCAACCTGGAGAAGTATTCTTTCAATTTTAAGAGCTTGCTGGACGCCATCCGTATTCGCAATCACGTGATCGAGATGTTCGAACGGGCCGATCGGGAAGCCGATCCCGCCCGCCGCAAGGCATTTCTTACCTTCGTAATCGCCGGCGGCGGATTCGCCGGCGTCGAGCTGGCCGGCGCGCTGAACGACTACGCGCACGGAATTCTCGCCGACTATCCGAAATTGCTGAAAGAAGAGCTGAGCGTGATTTTGGTGCATGCACGCGACCGCATCCTCCCGGAATTGAGCGAATCCCTGGGCCACTATGCGCAAAAGAAGATGGAAGAGCGCGGCGTCATCTTCCGCTTGAGCACGCGCCTGACGGATGCGCAGCCCGGCATCGTGAGCTTGGGAGACAGCGAGATTCGCACCGAATCCCTGGTCTGGACCGCGGGCACAGCGCCCAACCCGCTGGTGAAATCGCTGCCTCTAGAGAAAGACAAGCGCGGCGCTCTCGTGGTGGATCGTTGGCTGCAGGCGCAGGGCCAGCCGGGTATTTGGGCGGTGGGCGATTGTGCTGCGGTCACGGACGCCAAGACCGAAAAGCCGTGTCCTCCGACGGCGCAGTTCGCGCTGCGCGAGGCCCAGGTGCTTGCGAAAAACATACGCGCGAAAGTGGAAGGCCGCCCGCTGCAAAAGTTTCATTTCGATTCCCTAGGTGCTCTGTGTGTGGTGGGACATCAGACCGCCTGCGCCGAATTGACGGTGCCTTTTTCTCCCGGGCGTTCCATGCGATTTTCGGGTCTGCTGGCATGGCTGATGTGGCGCGGAATTTATCTCGCCAAGCTGCCTGGCTTGGAGCGCAAGATTCGCGTGCTCATGGATTGGACGGTCGAGTTGTTCTTCCCGCGGGACATCGTACAAACGATCGAGCTCAAGTAGGAGAAAGTTGATGTCGCAAGCGCCCGCTTCGGCGGCGTTACCAATGGACACGCGTACCCGCACCGCTTTCGTTATCGAGCCGTTGCTCGGTTTGTGCATCGGAGCGCTGGGCGGCGCATTGCAAGGCTCCCTGCTGTCGACTTCGCTGGTGCAAACCGTTTTGTGCGGCGGTCTGTTCGGACTGGCCTTCGGCTTGTTTTTCGCCAAGCGCGCCACCAGCCCCGGCGCGGGATTGATCTGGGGCTTGGCATTGGCCTTACTCGCCTGGATCGCGTTTCCCGCCGGAATCCTGCCGATGTTCGCGGGCGCGGGTTCCCGCGCCATGCTGAGCGATGCCCGCGAACGGTTCCCGCAACTCGTCGCTTTCCTGCTTTGCCTCGGAATGCCTGTCGGAACCACGCTGGGCATCTGGGGCGGGCTGCACGCGAAAGTCGCGCAGGCAAAGTTCAGCTGGGGCCGCGCGATTGTGGCCGGAGGGTTTGCGGGCACGGTGGGCGGTCTGATTTTCAGCCGTTGGGTTGCGTCCGGAGACTATTTTCCGCTGCTGGCCGGATACGGACCACTAACTGTCTCGCGCAGCGCCATCGTGATCCTGCACTTCGGCGTTGCCTTGCTGATCGGCGTAACTTTCGGCCTCTTGTTTCAGCGCGACGTTCGCGGCTACGGCTCTTGCATGGGCTGGGGCCTGGGCTACGCGATCTTCTGGTGGTTTCTCGGCCAACTCACGCTGCTTCCTCTGGCTGCTCATCGGCCCCTCGATTGGTCGGCCGACCAGGGCGCCGCGGTTTTTGGCTCGGTTGTCGGCCACATCCTTTATGGTTTGATTCTGGGCATCACCTACGCCACGTTGGATCGTTTTTGGGTGCGTCTGTTCATTCAATCCGACCCGCTCAATCGCGAAGTCGAAGGCGCTGGAGTTCACATTCTGCGCTCGCTTGGTTGGGGCGCCGCTGCGGGACTGGTGGGAGGCATCATAGCCAGCCCCATTTTGCTGGCGACCGGCGTTCTTCCCAGAGTCGCGGGTCTCGCCACCAGTTTTTCCGGCCTACGCGGCCTGCTGATTCATTTGATCGTAAGCGCCCTGATCGGAATGACCTACGGCCTGCTGTTCCGCAATGAAGCCTCTAGCCTGGGACTTGGTGTCGCCTGGGGCTGGCTGTTTGGCCTAATCTGGTGGTACGCGGGGCCGCTGACGCTTCTCCCGCTCCTGCAAACCGGCGTCTGTGACTGGAGCACCGATGCCGCTTCCGCGCTACTTCCTTCCTTGATGGGGCACCTTATTTACGGCGCCGCTACTGCGCTTACTTTTCTGGTGCTCGAACACCGCTACACACGCTGGCTGCTCCTCGATCCGCGGATCGCGGCGCGTGAGGCAAGAAAGGTCCGCCCCGTCGGCACTCCTGCACCCGCTCTTTGGCTGTTCGCTATGGGTCTGGGCGTCTTGCTCCCCATTCTGCTCGGCTGATCCGATCCCGCTCGTGTCCGCCGACGGAACGGATTTGCTTCCGTGTTTCATCGCATAGCACAAGCGAGAAACCCGGGACCCCGCGCACCTTCCATCCCTTGTTAGACTGGCTCCTAAAGGAAATGCGTCCCCGCGCATGAGCCCCCACGAAACCGATCGCCGCCATTTCGAACGGCAGATTGCCTACGCGCGCCCGATTGTCGTTTTCTTGGCGTTCATCGCGCTGTTGGAACAACCGGTCTCGCGGTCGACGAGACGCTCCGTCTCTTTTCTCGTGGCGTATCTCATCGTCGCTCTTCTTGCCGTCTTACTAGAGAAACTGTTTCGCAAGCGTTCCTGGCACCTGCCTTTACCGATTGACTTGCTCGCGTTGGGCGTTTTCCTGGTGGTCAGTCCTTCCACCGTTCCCGCGTGGTTTCCTTATCTTTTTGTGTGTTTTGTTGCCGGCAATCGCTGGGGAATCAGTTCGGCGTTTCCTCTGGCCGGCCTGCTCTCGCTAGAACTCGTATTACTTACCGCCGTCAAAGGCGATATCCAGTGGATCCGCATCGTGTCCTGGGTCGGTTTGGTTGGCGCCACGTTCGCCGCCGGGGCCGGCCTGGCTTTTCTCGGCGACCGCAACCGCCAATTCGCCATTCAGAATGAATTCTTTTCCCGGCTTACCGGTACGATGCAAGTCGACCAGGGCCTCGCCGAATCTCTTCGTTTGCTCCTCGACGAACTCACGCACGCGTTCCACGCGCAAGAAGCGCTTCTTGCTTACCGGGACGTCGATCTCGAGCGCATCTTTCTATGGCGTCTCAAGTCCGGTGAGAGTGAACGTCTGGTCCCGGAGAATTTGCCGCTCACCCGCTCGGACGGTTTGCTCCTCGACGACGCCGATGCCACCATCTGCTGGAACAGCCTCACTGGCGCCGGCTCGGGTTTCGGCTGGGACCGCCGCGATGGCCGCGCGCTCAAGACGCTCCCGCGCCTCCCGGGCCCCACGCAACAGTTGTTGGCTCTGCGCTCCTTGATGTCTGTCACCTTCGATCAGGGCGGCCAGCCCGTCGGGCGCCTGTTCCTTCTCAACGGCCGCCGCCGCTTCACGCGGGACGATCTGGCATGGTTCGAGCGGATCGCCCGCCACGTCGGCCCCTCCATCGAAAACGTCTTTCTCCTCCGTCACTTACGCGCCCGGGCCATCGAGGGCGAGCGCAGCCGCATCTCCCGCGACCTCCACGACGGCATTCTGCAAACCCTGCTAAGCATCGAAATCCAGCTGGATGTCCTTCGCCGCGGCGTCACGGCGGCGCCGGAACAGGCCGCCAACAGCATCGCCAACCTCCAGCAAACGGTCAAGAATGAGTCGGGCGAGCTCCGCCATATGGTCACCGACATGCGCCCCCTGCGCGTCCAGAGCGCCGACCTGGTCGACCTCATGACCGGCTTCGCCGAGCGCTTCCGCAACGAATCCACCCTGGCGCTAGACCTCCTGATCGATTCCGTCGAATTACAGGCCCCGGACCGGGTCTGCCGGGAGCTTTTCCAGATTTACCGAGAAGCACTCAACAACATAAAAAAACATGCGAAGGCTTCCCATGTCGTGGTAAAACTGTCTCAGGACGATAGCCGTCTAGTACTCATGGTCGATGATAACGGCGAAGGCTTTAGCTTCGCTGGGCGTTTCACCGGCGACGAACTGGACCGCCTGCGGCTCGGTCCTATCTCCATCAAGGAACGTACGCGAACAGTGGGGGGCGTTTTGACTGTAGAGTCCAATCCGGGCCATGGAGCGCGTCTGACCATCGAGATTCCGCTCGGTTGACATGGCCAAAACAAAACCACAAATTCGAGTCTTGCTGGCGGATGACCACGCCATTTTTCGCGACGGCCTGCGCAAGCTGCTGGGCGCCGACGAGGACATGATCATTGTCGGCGAGGCCCAGAACGGCGCCGAGTGCATCAAGCTCCTCGCTAAACTCAAGCCGGATATCCTTTTGCTCGATTTGCGCATGCCCGACAAAGATGGCTTGGCCGTCCTCGAAGAAGTCAATTTCGATACGCTGCCGACCCGTGTGGTGGTCCTCACCGCCGCGGAAGATGACCGCGATGTGGTCCGCGCCATGCGCCTGGGCGCACGGGGCGTGGTTCTCAAGCAATCCGCCACGGACCTGCTGGTAAAAAGCATCCACCGTGTCCACGCCGGCGAGATTTGGTTGGACAACCGCATGACCGCCGAGGTCATGAAGGCCTTTTCCAAGTCCTCGGAATCTGGCCCGCGCCGTGAAAAGCCGCTGCTCAGCGACCGTGAAAAAGAAATCGTCCAGCTGGTCGCCCAAGGTTTCCGCAACAAGGAGATCGGCGAAAAACTCTTCATCAGCGAGCAGACCGTAAAGAATCACCTGCACAATATTTTTGACAAGCTCGGCGTCTCCGACCGCCTCGAACTCGCGCTCTACGCCATCCACCATCGTTTGATCGATCAAACGTAGCACTCCAGCCGCCAACCGAAGTTGCCCACGGGTAAATGTGCTCGTGCTCCTTGCACTGCTTTCCAATCACGTGCCCGTGGTTATACTCCGCAAAATTCTTCTCTGGGCCATTCGAATCTTGCATGCGGAGAATTTTCCGAAATGGGTGTATACAAACTGTCCTGTGGTACCGCCTCAAGCGCGAGCGGCCCCGGGGGTGGGGCGCGTAGCGCAGGCGTTCGGGCTTTACCTCAGAGCGCGGCTTAGTCCAAACAGCCGCAAGCAATCCTAAGTACTGTGTGAAAAGAGGAAAACGATATGCGCAAGTGGGGGCGTATTCTCGGACTGGTTTCATTATTGCTGGTAATCGTGCCGCGCGGGTTTGCTCAGGGAGGCGCCACGGGGGCAATCAGCGGCGTGGTGCAAGACAAAAGTGGCGCCGCCGTCGCAGGCGCCAAGGTCCAGGTGCTGAACGAAAACACCAAAGAGGTGCTGCGCACCGAAACCACCGATTCGCTGGGATCATTCACGATGACGTTACTACCCGCCGGGACCTACACTATCGAAATCACCTCCGCGAACTTCGCCGACACCCGCGCCACCGGGGTCATCGTCCGTGTGACCGAAACCACCCGCCTCACGCTCCCTCTGCAGGTGAAATCCGTCGTGCAATCCGTGGAAGTCGCCGCCGATGTCTTCACCATCAAAACCTCCGACGCCACCACCGGCGAGTCCCTCAGCGGCTCGACCATCAACCAGCTGCCTCTGGCCACGCAAAACTTCCAGCAATTGCTATCGCTTTCCGCCGGAGCCTCTTCCTCTCTCAACTCCGCCTCGCAGCTCGGGCGCGGCGCGGTCAGCATGAACGTCAACGGAGGGCGCGACGACAACAACAACTACCAGATCGAAGGAATCGGCGCGAACGACAACTCTATCGGTGAACTGAACAACACTCCGCTTCCCAGCCCCGACGTGATTCAGGAATTCAAGGTCAGTACCAGCCTGTACGACGCCACCCAGGGACGCAACGGCGGCGGCAACATCAACGCCATTCTAAAGACCGGCGGCGCCGACTATCACGTCGACGCCTTCGAGTATTTCCGCAACACCAAGCTCGATGCCAACGATTTCTTCCTCAATCGTTCCGGACTCGCCCGTCCGGTCATCAAGCAAAACATTTTCGGCGCCAGCGGCGGCGGCCCGGTCATCAAGGGCGGCAAGCTCGGCTATTTCTTTGTGAACTATCAGGGAACCCGCCAGCGCAGCGGTGATTCGCCGGGCACCTTCATCAGCTCACAGATTCCCGTGCTCCCAGTGGCTCGCGATGCCGCCTCCATCGCGGCGGCCTTCAGCACCCCAACCACGCCGCTCACTGCGGCGCAAATCGACCCGGTCGTGCTGGCTTTGCTCAACGTCAAGGGCAATCAATTTGGCCCGGGCGTTGGCGGCGGATGGCTCATTCCCTCGATCGCCGGCACACCTGGCACCACGGCTCCCCTTGTTGTCAGCTCTCCAGGCAAATTCACCGACAACCAGTTCACGACCAACTGGGACAAGGAATTCCGTGGCGGCAACGATCGCATTTCCTTCCGCTTCTTCTGGTCCGACTCCGAGCAGTTCCAGCCCTTCGGCGCGGACTCTTTCGGCATTCAGACCGGCGGCTCGGCTTTCGCCAACAATCTCAATTTCCCTCTGGACATCCCGCTCCGCGACCGCTTTGGCG
>Ga0210384_10000388_pt1 | contig 67692 bp, 63 predicted proteins | sample IncBWH2MmetaG_FD_160574 | JGI IMG/M metagenome (GOLD analysis project Ga0210384, IMG submission 160574) | Forest soil microbial communities from Barre Woods Harvard Forest LTER site, Petersham, Massachusetts, United States - Inc-BW-H-2-M | ecosystem: Environmental > Terrestrial > Soil >... | reverse complement strand
ATCTTTCGAACTAATCGCAAATTAATGCACTGCGATCAGGTCCAGCCTTCTCGTCAATCCGTCTTTGGCTCCGATCCGAATCGCAGCACGTGTCCGTCGGGATCCTCGATTTTCATCTCGTATGCCCAAGGATAGTTGGTGGGTTGCTCCCGGAACTTCACACCCTTCGCGCTGTACTCGGCGAAGAGAGGTTCGATGTCCTCGACCCCGATCCAGATCCACGTCCCCTGCTGTCCTTGTTCACCCTGACACAACATGATCGCCTTGCCGTCACGGGAAACGGAAGCAAAGCCCGATTCATCCTCGCCACCCCAATCCACCTTGAAGCCAAGCACATCCACGTAGTAGCGGATGCTGGCCGCGACGCTGTTAACCCGCAAGATCGGAATGATGCATTCGACCCCGATCGTCGCCGCTCCGGCCGACTTTCGATCAGACATTCAAACACCCCGTTTTGTTGGGCTGGCTCCTGTTTAGTAAATGCTAGAACAACCAATGATTAATATCGGGGCATGCCTTCAGGCGTGCCGCAAATCGTTCTGATCCTGGGGGCGCCTTTAGGCGCTGAGATCCTGAATCCGAATCGTCTCGGCAGTCTCCAAATAAATTTCCGCTACATTCTACATCCAGTTCCCGAGAGCGCAGGCTCCGCTACAAGCCCGCGAATGCTATTATGACCGAATCCCCGGCACTTCGGCGTCTTGGGTAAGGACCCTTCGCCGGAGCGGCCGCGCTTACATGCGAATACGACGCCGCCTCCCCATTATTCTGGCCGTCCTGCTGGTTGCAGCGGCGGTAGCTGTCGCTGTCGTGCTGCGCAAGCATGCCCCTCCTGAGCCGGCGCGTCTGCTTCCCGGCGCCGACGGTTTCGTTTACTTAAACCTGCAATGGATGCGTCGGGCCAACATTACTGGCGAACTCCCCGCCGTACCGCACGAAGCGGATTACGAACAGTTCATCCAGGCCACCGGGTTCCAGTTCGAGCGCGACTTGGACGAGGTCGCCCTGGCGATCCACTATCCGGTAGACTCGCCCGGCGCGAACCCCGACAGCGCACAGCAACCTCGTTTCTCGGAGGTCTTTGTCGGGAAAATCGACGGTGAACGGCTGCGAGCCTACCTGCGCCAGATCTCCAGTTCAGTCGAAAATTACCAGACTCGCGACATCTACAACATCCCGCTCGAAGGACGCACTGTGCGAGTCACCATACTGGGCGTGGACACGGTTGCGGCGTCGAATCTCGATGATCCGCTCGTCATCCGCGGAATTGTCGATCGTTCCCGCAAACTTGCGTCGCCCTTCGGCGGACCCGCCCTGCTTCGACAGTATTACAAAGAGGTCCCATTCGCGAGCCTGGGCTGGGCCGTTTTCAAGATCCAACCTCCGGCGGAGTCCGCCTCCGGCCCGACCGGGTGGTCTTTTCTGTTCCCGAAACCAGCGACGCTCGTGGCCTCCGTGCGCTATCTCGGAGCGGTTCATTTCAAGGCTCAGGCATTCACCGGAAGCGACGACGACGCGAATCAACTCGCCCAACGCATCGATACCTACCTCAATGTCTTTCGTACTGCCGAGAGCACAGTCGCCTCGCCAGGACCCGATCCCGACATCAAGGCATTCCTGGACAGCCTGAAAATTCAACCAGAAAAGAGCCGCGCCGTTCTGACCGCGAACGTGCCCCTGGGATTGATCCGCAAAGCCCTCGCCGAGGCTCCCACGTCCGTGACTCCGGAACCCCAACAACCACAAAATCCTGCGCCTTCCGGTTCAGAGAGCAAGAGCAAAACCAGGACGAAAAAATCCAACAACTAGCCGGTTGTGGCGTTGGCGTCCAAGCCGCGTATCCCCGCGTGACAGAAGTTTTACATTGGCTCTGTAACTTTTTGGTTCAATCGGAGTCCAATTAGTCACGAATGCACATACCAATTCCCAGACTTATTCCCGAGCGCAAACGCCTCCGGCAGGTAGAATAACCCTGTAATGACGAGCCTCCCTCTTCCAATTGCAGCCTTTCTTGCCGGTTTGGTGTCGTTCCTCTCGCCATGCGTGCTGCCGCTGGTGCCGGGATACGTGTCGCTGATCTCGGGTGTGGGGGTCGACCAACTCAAGACGCAAGAGTCGCAGCTGCTGCGGAAAGTCATGCTGAATTCAGTTGCCTTCATTCTGGGATTCAGCGTCGTCTTCATCACTCTGGGAGCAGTGGCGACTGAAGTTAGCCAAATGCTGTCACGTTACCGGTCAACCCTCGCGCAGATCGCAGGTGTAGTCATTATTCTGTTCGGCCTGCACCTGACCGGAGTCTTCAAGATCAAAGCCCTCTACACCGACGCGCGTCTGCACAGCGTCAAGGGCGGCAGCTCAGCATGGGGCGCGTTCGTCATCGGCTTCGCCTTCGCCTTTGGCTGGACCCCGTGCGTAGGGCCAGTCTTGACGGTGATACTCACCTTTGCCGCTGCTCAAGATTCGATCACCAAAGGAGTCATGCTGCTCGCGATCTATTCGATGGGACTCGCGGTGCCATTCCTTCTGACTGCTCTCGGCGTCGAGCGGTTTCTCAAGTTTTACAGCCGCTTCCGTGCTCACATGCACGCCATCGAAGTGGCCAGCGGCGTATTGCTGGTTGCACTGGGCGTGCTGTTAGTATTGGGACGCTTCACTATCATTTCGAATTACTTGTCATTCCTGAATCGGTTTGCACTGTAACTGGAGTTTTGCGTGAAACGTGATCCGGTTGTCCTCGTCGTGGTGGCCATGGTGGTTGCGCTGATGCTGGTGTTTGGCTTCAAGCTGGCCCGCCGCCCCAATCAGGGAGGAGCCTCCGGCGCCGCCCAAATGAAAAGTGGCACTGCCCCCGACTTCAGCCTGCAGTCGCTCGACGGCAAAACCGTCCGCCTCTCCGACTTTCGGGGCAAACCAGTAGTCCTGAACTTCTGGGCGACCTGGTGCGGGCCTTGCAAGATCGAGATGCCCTGGTTCGTTGATTTGCAGAAGCAGTATGGGCCAGCGGGTGTGCAATTTCTCGGAGTGGCGATGGATGACGCGAGTCCCAAGGACATTGCGGAATTCGCGGAGAGCATGAAGGTGAACTACCCCATTCTGATTGGCAAGGAATCGGTCGGTGACGATTACGGCGGGGTGCAGTTCCTGCCTGAGACGTTTTATATTGATCGCAATGGCAAAGTTGTCGACAAGGCGTTCGGTTTGAAGGGCCGGGGAGAGATCGAGGATGCGGTCAAGAAACTTCTCAGTCTGAGCGCTGTGGCGCAGACCCAGAAATAGACATTGAACTCAATCACAAAAACCGCGTTCTTGCTCGCGCTGTCGTCCACGGCGCTGGCGCAGGATTTGCCGGGCAGGAAAGCGCCGTCAGTGACTCTGTCTCCGCCGCCGGTCGCTACCGTGGTTCGTGGTAAGCCCACTAGCGTGGAGCTGCGATTCCATATTGGTTCGGGCTTCCACATCAACTCCAACACGCCCGCTGCGGAATACCTGATTCCCACGACCCTCAAACTGGACGTACCCACAGACATCGTGGTCGGGAAAATCACATATCCGCCGGGTGAGGAGATGAGCTTTGCTTTTGCCCCTGATGAGAAACTGAGCGTCTATAGCGGAGAATTCAACCTGGCGGTGCAGGTGCGTCCGCTTTCGAGCGTGCTGCCCGGGAAGTACCAGATTCGCGGCCAGTTGAGATATCAGGCTTGCGACAAAGCTGCCTGCTATCCGCCGAAACAGTTGCCGGTGGATTTCGAAGTCAAAGTGATCAAGGCTCCGCCCGCGCCCAAGCAGAATCCCGCCCAGAGTCCGCACGCGCATACTTAGAATCTTTCGATGCGTGGGCCAGTCCTCCAGGAACACGAATATCCGATAAATCGATCCGCCTCCCACCGCCCCGCGATGGACAAGAAGCCGGACGCTTTGTAAAAAGATTGTCAAAATCAAATTGTGGACGATGGGAGCGAGAGTGTCGGCTTAGCATTCCGGCACTACAACAGCAGCTTTGGCTGTTGTCGGTCTAAGACGATGCATGGTTTGCCTTGAATGTGAGATTGTCGGACGAGCGCGAAAACCCTGTGCGGGCACGGAAAATAGGGCACCACTTTACCTAGCTTTCTAGAAATCTAACCAGCCTTTTCCGCAACTTTTCACAATCTGCAGTCTGGCAGTCCCACACTATGAAGCTGCGCCAACCTAATCTTGTAAGCTTGGCCCGGCAGGACTCATCTCGCTGTTTGTTGCCACGCAGCTTCGGTATCCAATATGACGTTCTGGACTTTGGCAAGCGCCCGTCAATGCAACCGTGGTGCTGATGCCAAAAGCAACCGTGGACAAAGACCACTTTTCGACGGGATGGAAACACGAGGTCGGGGCAGCCCGGAAGGCCTTTCCTGTGCAACCGAAACCTGTAACCCATACGGTGTGCGAGTGACCGCACGATCAATTCCGGTTTGGTATCCCAGCTTCGGATCCGCCGCATGTTTTCGCTGCGGCGTTCCGGGCTAATTGCGTCCATTGAGACTCACTGCAATGTCTTCAAGCATGGTTCCATGAAGCAGTCCAGGAATTCGTCTGTAACGCCCTTAATTTTGCGCCTTTGGCACAGCGAGTAGAGTTCGTCTACCGCCGAGTACGGAAGGTACTGTGCTCGGAGACTTTGAAATTGAGGTTTGTTGCACTCCTTCAACACTTTTTCTCTATCCTCGTCCGCAGCTGCTATCACCCACCGAGTGAAGACGTTCGGTGCCTTATCTTGAAAGTTCTTCATTCGTGACAACCCGGTTACGACCCCGGTAGTGTGCTCAACCTCGATAACGCGGGCATGAGTCTTCCATTCTTGAACCAAATGCAATCAATCAGGAGCGCGGCGCGAACGGCCTCGCCGAAAGCTGACAAAAGCTGCATGTCCTCAAGCCTCACGACAACGCCGTCGGTTTCGCCTAGTGGCCTGCCCTTGTAAACAATAGCCATATCATTCTTGGCAATCGAAGTCCGAAATCCTAGCTGTTTGCCGATTTCGAAGAGGGCGACCTGTACTTGTGAGTGCCGCCGTTGATGGAGCGGGCAAGAAAGGCGGAGCCAAGGTCGCGTGCCGGGCTAGGTTTCTACGAACTCCGGAAATCCCGTTAGTGGACCCAAGACTAGGGTGCTAACCCCGAATTGAGCGTTCACTTTCTCCGCCAGGGCAGCCGCCTCTCGATTTGCGACGTTTTCAAGTGTCCAGACTTGTGCGTCGTTCTCGCGAGTGTAAACGCCATAATTCGACATCTTGTCCTCCGTCCCCGCAGCGCTCAGCCGACCGCAGGTCCCACCGAAACTCGATGTTCTAGTTTAGAACACCGTCGGCTTGGACACAAGGATACCCTCTCCGTGTGGTCAGGAAACCTGCGTGGAAGAACATTGTCGGCAGACGCGTGGCGAAGGCGCGCCACGACTGTAAGCCATCGCTAACGCAGGATGCCCTTTCAGGTAGGCTCGCTCGGCTCGGGATCCAGCTCGACCGAGCGGCTATTGCCAAAATCGAAAACAACCACCGACATGTTTTCGACTACGAGCTTAAGGCCCTCGCGAACGTGTTGGACGTCGAGGCTGGCTGGCTCCTCGGGGATGAAAGAAGTTGAACGATCCCATTTCCAAACTGCGATCCGCTACGCGGCGGGCCAAATCGGACGTGGCGAACAAGCTGGTCAGCATGTGTCTTCACGAACTGAGTCGCAGGATCAGCCAAAACTGGCCAGTGAAGGTGGATGGCGAAGAATACGGAAAGCTTGTCCGCGAGCGCTTTAGTAACCAATGTCCGTATTGCTCTCGCGATCTGACGACCACGGAATCAGTTATCGAACATCTTGACGGTATGAATCGATACCGCGCAGGCCTTCACGTGCCAGGCAACGTGTTGGTCGCTTGCAAAAGATGCAACTCCGAAAAGCGCCGCGATGATTCGTTGAAGGTTCTTTCACTTGCGAGTTCCGGCTGGGAGTCGTTCTTATCCCACAACGGAACCCGTTGCGGTGAGGGATGCCTGACGTGCCACTATTGGGAGAGCGTTTGGGCGGACGCGGCGGAACGGAGGATACGTCTAAGCGAGAACCTGCTGAGAGTTCGATCTTTCCGCAGCGCGTTTACGGAATTTGAGCAAGTCCTCCCCTCCCTCATGGAAACGCAGCCAGCGTTACTGACGAAGCTCTACTCCGATTGTCAATCGTTTGCCGAGACCGAGATTAAGTCCCTTCTGGAGAGATCCGATTCCCCTCCACGACAAAACGATGAGCCATTGTGATATCCGTCCTCCTGCGCGTTAGTCCCAGTACGCGCCAAATTCGAGCCCCGTTTCCCACCGTTTTGAACATTGCTGAGAGAGTCATTTCCGGCGGCAGTTGAAATCCTTCGGGCAAGCTCTGGATCGACAGTGTTTCTGCCACAGATATGCGTCGTGCGCGATATGGGTACTTGGCAGCGCTGCAACGATGGTGCACCGAGATGGTAACCGGTCTTCAGTCTAGCGAAATGGTGCCATAATACCGGGGAGAATCCAAGGCGATGCTAGAAACTTTAGGTCGTAGGACCTCATCCCCAGCAACTGCGTTTTCGCGTCTTTTGCCCGTTTTGCCGAAATCTTGTCAAGCCCCCTTTGGCATCGAATTCCCGGCAAGTCATTCATTTCAAGCCGAAAATAAAGTTGGAAATCATGTCTCACTTGGTATACCGAATATGCCATACTATAACTAGTGGATTAATAGAAGGCGCGGGCCTGACGGCTCGCGCCTTTTTCTTTGCCTCCCACGAATCCCGAACGGAACATTTTAGAGGAATGGCAGTTGTTGTACTGCACGCCAGATCCTTCGCTTCGCTCAGGATGATCCATCACAAGGAGAATCAGGCGCAGGCTAACCCCCGCGTTTTTATTGGCTATGAAACGAAAACCGGGAATCAAAGTCTTGACCCCATCCGCGAAACCCAAGAAGCCCTTCGTCCGCAATGTCAAGTGGCGTGGAGAAATCGTCGAACTCGCCTTTCTCTCCAAAGCCGCAAGCATGGGCTTCGCCGTAACCAAGCCTTACGGCGACAGCGAGCCTTACGATTTCATCGTGGATTCAGGTAACCGGCTGTGGCGGGTGCAGGTGAAGTCCGGTTCGTACAAAACCGGGAGCGCCTATCGAGTTGGTGTCTCTCATCTATCGAATACGAAACCAAAGCAAAAGGCATACACGGCAAAGCAAATCGATATTCTTGCGGTCTACATCGTGCCCCTCGGTGTCTGGTACATTATTCCGATACTCGCCTTCACCCCCTCCACCTCGTTAGCCTTCCTTCCGGACACGCCGGCAAACTATGGAACCTACGCCAGAAAGTATGAACAATTCCGCGAAGCCTGGTTTCTTATGGCCTGCCGGCGCAACGGCGAACCGAAAGACGGCCTTGTCACCTCGCCGCCCTGTAACTATTGTCCCTCATCAGGCAGGACGTGCCCCGGCTGTATACAAAAGTAGTGAAGGCAGCGGGCAGGGGTGCCCGCTCTACACGGGTCATTGCTTTTTTTCGATTCTGGCCCACGTATCTTTCAGCGCCACCGTGCGGTTGAACACCAGTTTCCCGGGGCCCGAGTCGGGATCGACGCAGAAATATCCCAGGCGCTCGAACTGGTAGCGGCTGCCGGCTTTGGCGTTGGCCAGCGACGGTTCGAGCTTGCAGTCCGTTAGCACTTCGAGTGAGTTCGGGTTGAGATTCGCGGTGAAATCCTGGCCTTCTTCAGTTTGATTGGGATCTTCCTTGCTGAAGAGGTTTTCGTAGATCCGCACCTCGGCATCCACAGCATGCGCGGCCGAGACCCAGTGAATCGTGGATTTCACCTTGCGTCCGTCTGGAGGATTGTTGCCACCTCGGGTTGCGGGATCGTAGGTGCAGTGAACCTCGACCACTTCGCCCTGGTCGTTCTTTACGACGCTCTTGCAGGTGATGAAATATCCGTAGCGCAAACGGACCTCGCGCCCCGGAGACAGCCGAAAATATTTCGGCGGGGGGATCTCGCGGAAATCGTCCTGCTCGATGTAGAGCACACGGGAGAACGGTACTTTGCGAGTGCCCGCGCCTGGATCTTCAGGATTGTTCACCGCGTCCATTTCTTCGGTCTCGCTCTCCGGATAATTGTCGATCACAACCTTTAGCGGGCGCAGTACCGCCATGGCTCGAGGGGCGCGTTTATTCAGATCCTCACGAACGAAGTGCTCAAGCATCGCCAGTTCGATCGAGCCGGTGGTCTTGGACACGCCGATGGCGCCGCTGAAATTGCGGATTGCCTGAGGCGTATATCCGCGACGGCGGATGCCGGAAAGAGTCGGCATGCGAGGATCGTCCCAGCCACTTACCCGGGCTTCGCGCACTAACTGCAGCAGCTTTCGCTTGCTCAGCAGGGTGTAGGTCAGATTGAGCCGGTCGAACTCGATCTGTTGCGAAGGGAAGATGCCAAGCTCTTTGATAAACCAATTGTACAAAGGGCGATGATCCTCGAACTCAAGCGTGCACATGGAATACGTGACTCGCTCCAGCGAATCGGACTGCCCATGCGCATAGTCGTACATCGGATAAATGCACCACTTGCCGCCGGTCCGATGGTGGTCGGCGTGGAGGATGCGGTACATTACCGGATCGCGCATATTGAAATTGGGCGAAGCCATATCGATCTTGGCGCGCAGAGTTCGCGAACCGTCGGGGAACTCGCCGGCACGCATGCGTTCGAACAGCGCAAGATTTTCTTCGACCGATCGATTGCGGAACGGGCTGTTCTTGCCATGCTCGGTCAGGGTTCCGCGATACGTGCGGATCTCGTCCGCACTTAGATCGTCGACATAGGCCTTGCCCGCCTTGATCAGTTGCACCGCCCACGCGTAGAGCTGGTCGAAGTAATCAGAGGCATAGAAAAGTCCGTCCCATTGGAAGCCCAGCCATTTCACGTCTTCCATGATCGAGTCGACGTACTCCGTGTCTTCCTTCTCTGGATTGGTGTCGTCAAAGCGGAGATTGGTATGCCCGCCGAATTCAGCCGCTAAGCCGAAATCGAGGCAGATCGCTTTGGCATGGCCGATGTGCAGATAGCCGTTGGGTTCGGGAGGGAAACGAGTTTGCACGCGGCCCGCGTATTTATTGGTCTTCAGGTCGTCGAGAATAATCTCGCGTATGAAGTTCGAAGGGCGAGACTCGGCAGGCACGTTGGCGGCGGCTGCGGTCTCGGGATTGGCCGTACTCATAAGCTTTTTTTGGAACGCAGACGGGTAATTCGCCCCACGCCTGAACGTTCGGGACTTCAGGACTGACCCTGTCAAGGGCCGGAATCTTGTGGAACCAACACTATAACGCATCTTAGAGACCGCCGTCCGCACGGGTGGATTCGGGAACTCAGAGCCTCTAATCTGGGCTGGCTCCTGGGGGGAGGAGTGGCCTTACACAACGCCTTTCGTGAAACGATTTAGGACCTTGGTGCGAGAGACCGCCGCGCGGACGGCTGCGCGTCAAGTGTCGGTGGTAACCACGCACCGGTTACTGCTAGGCGTTCTTGGGCCGCCTGTCCTCATCGAAAGACTATTGTTTTGTCTAGGATGGTGTGAAAACATTGGGGTGCACACCTCCTTAGTCTAAAGCTGGTTGCGGGGAGCGGCGCATAACTGTTCCCAGAACTATGGATAGCATTGCCATCACGGTTGTCCCCGGGCTCGTTGCCCTACTGCTCTTCCTGCTCTTCACTTATCTCTACGAGCAGAGCCGGCACCAGTATTTCCGCGCCTGGCAACTGGGTTGGGCAGCCTACACGCTGCACTACGCCCTGGATGCATGGAGCGCCTTCCGTCAACCCTCGACACTGCTTTATTTCCTGAGTTCCGTGTTACTGATGGCGATGGCGCTGTGCATCTTTGTCTCCACGCGGCTCATGAATCGGCAAACCTTTCGCCTCCGATGGTATGACGTGGCCGCTGGCCTGGGTGGCATTGCCCTGGCCTGGTGGAACCTGAGGGACCAGATCGTGGGGGGAGTGTTTCAACCGGAAAACGTTCCCAATCCACACCTCCCGCTGGATGTTGGCTTAGGCGTGGTGCTTTTGTATTGCTCCTTTTATTTTTATCGCTACGCGCATCGCAAGAATTCGCTGGCCTTCACCTTTCTCGGCATTTCGCTGGCCTTGTGGGCTGTGTTGATGGTTTTCGGAGAGGTCCGTCATCCATCGCTTGCCATGTTCGGGAGCGTGGGCCATTTCCTGGGCCCGATCCCGCAGATGCTGCTAGGCATCGCCATGGTGATGGTTCTGTTTGAGAACGAGCGCAACGCAGTGCAGGAAAACGCGCTGGCGTTCTCCACCTTGGGAGTGGATCCCATGGGGCTGCTTTCGGCCGAGGATCTCGTGCCCAGCTTGGAAGGCGTCCTGGACCGCTTGGTGGCGCCTTTGCCCACGGGCCGGGCAATCATCTACATTTCCGAGCGCTGGCGCGCAATTCTCCCCTCCGTGCAACGCGGATTTTCGCCGGAGTTGGTCAGCAAAATGGAAAAAAGCGGCGCCGGGGAATACTTTGCCGAGTTGGCATACCGGCGCGGCGGATTCGTCACCTTCCACAACTTCGCCGAGATGTCGGAACCCCTGCCCGCATTCCCCGGCGCCCGCTTTGAGCAGTTTCGCCAGGTGATGGCGGAAGAAAATATCCGCAACATTACCGCCGTCAGCCTGCAGACTCGGGAGCATAACTTCGGCGTCATCATTTTTCCCCACGCCGAGCGCCGTATGTTCGGATCGTCGAACCTGCGCCTGTTGATTGGCCTGGCCCTGCAGATTGGGCTCACCCTGGAAAACTATGTCGTCATGCACGACGCGCAGCGCCGCACCAAGGAATACGAACTTCTCACCCAGATCGGACAAGCCATCAGCTCCCGTCTCGATCAGGACGAGATCCTGCGCACGGTTTACAAGGAGCTGGGACAGATCTTCGACACTGGCGATTTTTATGTAGCTTTTCAGGAAGGTGAGCACATCTGCTTCGAGTTCGAAGTGGAGAAGGGTCAGCTTCTTCCCAAACGTTCCCGCAAGGTCGACAATGGCCTGACCGAATACATCCTTCGCACCGGGCAGCCCTTGCTGATCCGCGCCGATCTGGAGAAGGCCCGCGAACGCCTGGGCACGACCTACATTCCGGCGCGACCCTCCAAATGCTTCTGCGGCGCCCCTATTCTCCAGGGCGGCAAACCGGCCGGAGTCATGGCCGTCATGAGCGCTGAACGCGAATATGTCTTCGAGCAACGCGATCTGGAAGTGATGAAGACGGCAGCCGGCCAGGTTTCCGTGGCAGTGGAGAACGCGCGCCTGTTCGCCGAGGAGCAACGCCGATCCCGCCAGTTCGCCTTCCTCAACAGCATTTCTAAAACCGCTATCTCCAGCGAAGACGCGGAACAGATGCTGCTGGAGATTGTTGGCCATATCCAGAGGAACTTCCGCTTCGACCACATTGGAATTGGCATTTTCGACTACGTTCGCAAGGACATCGAAATCAAGGCCGAGGCCGGCATTACCGCCAAGGCTTTGGGTATGCGGATCCCGCTCGGCGTGGGAATCCTCGGGCGGGTCGCGCGAACCGGAGAGAGCGCTCTGGTGCAGACTACCGGCGAAGCGAACTTGCAAGGGGTAATGCCCGATTCCCGATCCGTACTGTGCAGTCCGATCACTTACAGCGAAACCCTGCTGGGTGTGCTCAATGTTGAAAGCCGGCAAGAGGACGCATTTTCGCCTGAAGATGTGCTGATCATGAACACGCTAGCCGACCTGCTGGCGACGGCGCTGCACAACTCATTCGTATTTCAGAAGCTGCAGCAAACCGCCATTACCGATGGTCTGACCGGCATCAAGACGCGCCGTTTCTTCTGGGAAGCCCTTAGTTCGGAGTGGAAGCGTGCTTCCCGCTCCGGACGTCCTTTTTCTGTCGTGCTGATCGACCTCGACAAATTCAAGGAAGTCAACGACACCCTGGGGCATCTTGAGGGAGATCTGGTTCTGGCCCGCGTGGGCCGCTTGCTCGAGCAGAAGTGCCGGCAATCGAATGTGGTGGCCCGCTACGGCGGCGACGAATTTATTATTCTCATGCCGGAAACCGGCGTGGAGCAGGCTCAGGCGCTGGCTGAGCGGCTGCGCCTCTGGCTTGCCACCGACCCCATGCTGCAGGAGCACCTCATTACCGGCAGCTTCGGCGTGGCCAGTTTTCCGGTCCATGGCTTCACCGCGGAAGAAATCATTCGGGTCGCCGACGCAGGAATGTATGTCTCCAAACATGCGGGAGGTGATCGAGTTTCCACCGCTGACGAATCCGAAGGCAACGAAAGCGGTGCCGTGCAGCGGCAACTCATCTCGGGTTACATCGAAGGCTTTCTGCATCGCGAGCACACCGGACCTGAACACCTTGAGGAACTCCTTGGCACGCTCAGGAAACTTAGCAGCGAGGAGGGCGAGGACGAAGAAGACGGCGTTCAGATACTCCGCGAGGCGATCGAAGCGCTAACCCGTGCCGCGGAATTGCGCGAAGTGAACGGAGCCGGACACGGTGAAATGGTCGCTCGCTACAGCGAACTCATGGCCCGCGCCCTGGGCTTGTCTCCGGAGGAAGTCGATGACCTCGCGTACGCCGCCCGGGTGCATGACGTCGGCAAAATCTTCGTTCCCGAACGCATTCTCAACAAATCCGGTCCACTCAGCGACGAGGAGTTTTCTCTGGTCAAAATGCACGCTCGCGTGGGAGGAGCAATTATTGCTACCCTGCCCTCGAGCGAACTGCTGCAAAAAGCGGTGGAGCATCACCACGAGTCCTTCGATGGGAGCGGTTACCCAGGCAATCTTCAGGGAGAGCAGATTCCTCTAGGGGCGAGAATTCTCGCGGTTGCCGACGCCTACGTCAACATGACCACCGAACGTTCCTTCGCTCCCGCCAAGAGCAGTGGCCAGGCTCTGGCGGAACTGGAACGCCTGAGCGGTGTCCGCTATGACGGAATGCTGGTGCGCGTGCTTTTGCGACAGCTGAAAACCGAGAGAGCTTCGTCGAGCTTCGGGAACTGATTGCACTGTAGGTGAGGGTGTCCTCGCCCGTCCCTTCCCATTATTTCTCCTCACAACCCGCGCACCGCATGCCAGACGATCCTGAGCAACTGCAGGCGGGCGACGTGACAATCCCCTCCCGGGGCTCTCCGTTTCGCCGACAAGCCAGCGGCTGAAGCCGGATTGTTTCGGGAGCGTTTGCTGATATGGCTGAAGCCATATCCTGATACGAATCTCCAAGGGACAGAATCATTCCCAGGCTCAAAAGAACAAGAACATTCCCGTTTCGACCTTTTCCGTTTGACCCGTGTGACTGTCATCACATCTAGGCCACCACGAGGTGGGCGATGATCCGTATTTGGGCATGCCTTCAGGCGTGCCGAACAACCTGCAAAAAGGAGACCGGCTTTTAGCCGCTGTTTTTGTGACCATTCCTGCTCGCCGTGCCAACCCGGCCCATGTGACGGCTGGCGCCCGCACGTTCTTTGTCACATCCTCGGCGTGGAGCAAGCAGAGGCTGCTGAAGTCCGATCGGGCAGCGGGATTGTTCCTGCGCGTTCTCTATGACTATCGCGGCCAGAACAAATTCCGGCTGCATGATTTCGTGGTCATGCCGGACCACTTTCATGTGCTGCTCACGGTTGAAAGCAGAATGACAATCGAGCGCGCAGTGCAGTTCATCAAGGGTGGGTTTTCCTTTCGGTTGGAAAAGAGCTCAGGATGAGAGCACCAATTTGGCAAAAAGGATTTTCCTTCGGATTACAGAGCCGGAGGGATTTTTGCAGGTGCGAGCCCATATCCGCAATAATCCGGTCACACGTAATCTCGTCGCTAATCCGCAAAACTATCCACACTCTTCGGCACATCCGGGATTCGAACTCGATCCAGTTCCTCAGGGTTTACAAAATCAAGCCGGTGCCTTGAATATTGCAGGCTGAAGCCTGAGACTATCCGCTATGCAACTCTCCCTTTCCGGCAAGGTTGCCCTCATCACCGGCGGTTCGCGCGGCATTGGTGCAGCTACAGTTCGAATGTTCGTAGCTGCGGGTGCTCGAGTCCTGTTCAATTACGAGAAGTCGAAACAGGAAGCTGAGCAACTGGTCAAGGAGTTAAGCACAGACAACTGTGCCGCGGTCGCATGCAATCTTTCCGGCACAGAGACGGCACGGGAACTGGTGGCGAGCGCGGTGAAACAGTTCGGACGGCTCGATATTCTGGTCGCCAATCACGGCGTCTGGCCATCGCAGGACATTTCTATCGATCAAATGGACGACTCGCAGTGGCGCCGAACCGTCGCCATCAATCTGGATAGCGTTTTCGCACTCATCAAACATTCCGTTGCGCAGATGAAGAAGCAGCCGAAATCCGGCGCCGCCGCAAGTCACATCGTGCTGGTCAGTTCCACAGCCGGACAGCGCGGCGAGGCCTTCCACTGCGACTACGCTGCGACCAAGGGCGCGCTGATCAGCATGGTCAAAGGACTCTCGACCGAACTGGCTGGCGACGGCATCTACGTAAATTGCGTCGCGCCGGGCTGGGTGGATACGGACATGTCCGCGGCCGCGTTGAACGATCCGGAGAGCCGGGCTGCGATCTTCGCAACCATTCCGATGGGACGGGTCGCGACGCCGGAAGAAATCGCAGCTCCGATCCTGTTCCTGTGTACGCCTGCCGCCGGCTTCATCACCGGCGAAGTTTTCAACGTGAACGGCGGGGCAGTGCTCGCAGGGTGAACGTCGTGTGGGGCGGACACTCCTGTCCGCTGCCGTTGACCTTCGATTCTGAACCAATATCTCAAAATCAAGTTCAGCGCACAGGAGTGTCCGCCCCACGCGTGACACCCAGGCAGCTACAATGGGTGTCGCAGCGTCTAACTGGTGGAAGCATGAAGTTTCTGTTATCCGTATTGCTGTTGGCCACACTTGCCTGGGGACAGGCAAGCACCTCAGCGCCAGCGCCTTCCGCCGCACCCATTCCGGTCGACCAGGAAAACGTCCGCAAGGCCAAAGCTCTGCTCGATCAGATGCTGCAGGCTCTGGGTGGGAACGCTTACCTGAACATCGAAGACGTCAGCCAGGAAGGCCGCACCTACAGCTTTCATCTGGGAGTATCCGAGGGCGTTGGCGTCGTGTTCTGGCGGTTCTACAAATTCCCCGACAAAGACCGCGTCGAACTCACCAAAAAGCGCGACGTAGTCTACGTGTACCGGGGCGATAAAGGTTTCGAGATCACCTACAAAGGCACCCGCTCCGACGAACCCAAAAACGTCGCCGATTATCTGAGGCGTCGCGAATACTCGCTGGACTGGGTCATTCGCAAATGGCTGCAGCAACCGGGCATCGCATTGTTCTATGAGGGCCACACCGTAGCTGCTCAAAAAGATACCGAGCAGGTCACGATCATGACCTCAAGCAATCAGAGCGTAACCTTAAACATCGACACCAGCACTCATCTGCCGGTGAAGAAGACTTATTCCTGGCGCGATGCAACCGACAAACAGCGCAACATCGAAGACGAGGTCTTCGACAACTACCGCCCGGTGCAAGGCGTCATGACTCCGTTCAGCGTCACTCGTTTCTACAACGGGGATATGTCCAGCCAGCGTTTTTTGACCTCGGTCAGCTACAACAAGGGGCTCAGTGATTCGCTGTTCGCGGCCGACGTTAACTATGATCCGTTCAAAGATGCACCCAAGAAGTGACCCGGTCCTGCCGAGCTTTTTCCACAGCCTAAGCACCTGAGCGATTTAGCTTTAGATACCTGTCGCTCGCTCCGCGGTCGGTAAATACCCACGAACTGTGGCTAAATTGCCACAGCCAGACTTTACGGCAAAGGCGGTAATCTCTTCATCTAACACAGATTAAGAGAACTGAAGACTGAGACACGAGCAAACAATTCGTGGCGCAGTGGAATGCGCCGGGGTCGGTCTGCACAGCGGCGCTCCTGTCCATTTGCGGATTCTGCCCGCGCCGGCGGGGTCTGGCATCGTATTTCGTCGCGTCGATTTGGACGGCTTCGAGGTTGAGGCCATCAGCCGCAACGTCGCCCGCGTCAGCTACGCCACCAGCCTGATGAAAAAAGGGGTGCTGATTTCCACTACCGAACACTTGCTCTCGGCCTTCATCGGAACTGGCATCGACAATGCCCTCGTCGAGCTCGACAATCTGGAGCTGCCCATTCTGGACGGCAGTGCGCGGCCTTTCGTGGAATTAATTCAGCAGGCGGGAATCCGGAAGCAGCGCCGCCCGCGAACCTATCTCCGCATCCTCCACGCACTGGAACTTCGGGAAGGCGATAAGTTCATCGCGGTCTATCCCGCGGACAGTTATTCCGTCTCTTACACCATCAACTTTCTGCACCCGCTCATCGGCAAAGAAACATTCCGCGTGCAGCTTGCGAACGGAAGTTACCTCCGCGAGATTGCATCGGCGCGTACCTTCGGCTCCCGCCAGGATGAGAAAACCTTGCGCAATATGGGCCTGATCCGCGGCGCCTCGCGAGAGAACTGTGTAGTCCTGACCAGAGATGGCGTGGAGAATCCGCCCCTGCGCTTCGCCGATGAATTCGTGCGCCACAAGGTCTTGGACCTCATCGGCGACCTCGCGCTCTTGGGAAAGCAGATCCTGGGAAATGTGGTTGCGGACCGCGCCGGTCATGCCATGCACACGGCCTTAGTCTCTCGCCTGCTGCGTGATCACACGCTGTGGGAGGAGACTACGGTCGAGGATGAGAGCGAGCCGGTTTCCGCGCCCATGCGCGCTATGGCGGGACAGATGGCCTGAGCGCCTCCGCGCTTTGGCTCGGATTTCACCGTGACGTTGTAGTTTCATGGCCTACACCGAGGTGTAACCCATGTTCAAGTCTATCGCCATCGTCGTCGGCTGCTACCTGCTCTCGGTTGTTCTTGTCCTCGCTACGGACCCGTTGCTCTCCCGCTTATTCCCAGGTGATTTCGTTCAAGGCCGGATCCCCTCCGACGCCGCTCTCCTCGCAAGCACGGCGCTCTTCGTCGTCGTATCGATTCTTTGCGCCTGGCTCTGCGCCCGCTTTGCTCCGGGCCCCGCGTCGCGGCATGTGCTCTGGTTCTTTGCCCTTGGGGAAGTGATGGGCGTCGGCGCGATTATTCCCAACTGGAGCAAGGGATGGCCGCACTGGTACTGGTTGTCGTGGCTGCTCACCTGGCCAGTGAGTTGCTGGATCGGGCTGCTGCTTGCCAGGCGTCGAGCTGATTTGCGCTCCGCCTGAATGCTCACTCGGCGAGAGTATCCCTAACGGCAAGTCTCCTCGCCAGCGAAAATCGACTAGTCCGCGGCTTGCGGAGTGGGATCGTTGGCATCCCAGAAGTATCCTTCCGCCATCAACTTCTCCAACTCAGCGCGGGCATGAGCTGTCAACTGCGCAGCATAGTCTTTCGCCGACTGCTGACGCTCGGGGGTGAGCTGAGCAACTCGCGCCGCGAGCAATGGCGCATCTTCTTCCAGCATACGCAGCAGCCGCTGGGTACGGTCAATCTTGGCGTGAATCGAAAGCATTGCACCCCTTCCCTTCGATCGAGATTCTTCTAAGCGTGCCGGGAAACGGCGGGGCCCCGCAAGTCTTTATCTGGATACCCGATCTGGATACTCGACCCCAATCATTTGTCTGTAAACTGGAAAGCCGGAAACCGCATCGCGTGCCCGAACTCGCCTACCTTTCGCTCGGCTCCAATATCGGTGACCGCGCTCGAAATTTGAATGCGGCCCTTGACCGCCTGCGCGCTCTCGGCGACGTAATCGCCGTCTCATCTTTCTACGAAACCGAACCCGTGGAATTCACCGCGCAGGCCTGGTTTCTGAATTGTACGATTGCCTTAAGAACGGAAAAGACACCTCAGGAACTCCTCGCTGGCATCCTCGAAATCGAGCAACATCTGGGGCGCCGGCGGGAACAGCCCAAGGGCCCACGCATCATCGACATCGACATCCTGCTCTTTGGCATCTCAATCGTCGACGATCCCGGCCTGACGATTCCCCATCCAGCCCTGCACGAGCGCCGCTTCGTCCTCGAACCGCTAGCCGAAATCGCGCCAGACGCGTGTCACCCAATATTTAAGCGAACTATTCGAGAACTACGCGATGCACTGCCTCCAGGACAAGCAGTGCGCAAGATAAACAAAGGTTAGCCATGGATTGCACGGATGAACCCGCACAAGCTTTCTTCCCGTGCGAATCCGTGCAGATCCGTGGCCGGTTTTTCTTGCCCCGCGCTACGGAATAATGATCCGGCTACCGGCTTCCGCCGCCGCGGCCACTGCCGATTGTTTCTCTGGAAACTGCGAGAAGAGGTAATCCACGAAGGCTCGCGACTTCGGCCTTCCTGAAGTCCGAGCGTACCCCAGGCGCAGCAGAAAGACGAATGCGCGGAGCACATCAGAATCATGCAGTCTGCTGAAACCGTGGTGCTTTTGCTCCGCCTCCCGGTACTCCTTCAACATCTTTTGCACTTCGCCGACAATCGCTTGCTGGCTCAAACTGGTGATCGGAGTCTCGTAATGCAGGCCCGAGTTCGCCAGAGTCTCCTGCTTCTTTGCCATGGACCCGAGCGCGGCAATCACATCGGCGTCCGTGATTGCTCGATCCCCCAGCGCGCTCTTAGCCAACGCGTAGCTCAGTCCCATGATCAAGTGTTCATGCTCGTACAGAAACGGCTCGCCGATTTCGACCTGTGGAAACAAAGCCCCCTGGTCCAAATCGTCCAGTGGACGCGACCTTTCATGCTCCCGCGCCTGCTGGAGGTAGACACAGGTGCTGGGACAATCGAGCGTCACCTCGCGTTGCTCACCGCAACATTGGGGACAGATGCGTCCATGAACCGCGGGGCAAAAGCGCTTTTCTTTTCGTTTTTCGCAGATCGCACAACTCACGACAATCGGCTCCTCGAATCATTATCACACGCAAAATCGATGGCCTGTCTGGGGCCGGGTACTCGCACGCAAGGTCGGTCAAAGCCGCTCCGAAGCACAGTTCGGGAGGCGGAATCACTAAAAAACCCGATAATTGTGGGCTTTCGAGGTTCCTAAATTGAAAAAACCGCATAAAATGCGGCTGAAACGCTATTTTTCCACAGCAACCTGATATAAGATGGCTCCCATCGCAGGAAAATCAGAGTTCCACCTAGAGGAGGATTCATGGCTTCAGGCATGACCAAAACCCAACTCGTCCGGCACCTGGCCGAGAAACTTGAGAGCAACAACAAGACAGCAGCCGCATTTCTTGAGAACCTGACCGACGTTGCCGTAAAAGAAACCAAGAAGAATGGCGTGTTCGTCATCCCCGGCCTGGGCCGCTTGGTGAAGGCTCATCGCAAGGCCCGCATGGGACGCAACCCGCAGACTGGCGAACCCATCCAGATTAAAGCCAAAACAGTCGTGAAGTTCCGCGTGGCGAAAGCTACCAAGGACGCGATCGCCCCACCCGCCAAGAAGTAACTATCGGATTTTGCTCGATGCCAAGGCCGGCTGAAAAGCCGGCCTTCGTACTTGCCGAATGGACCAGCCCCTGTGCCGTTGTTCTTTCTATTCATAATTTGACAAAGGGTGCCCCACTCTTGCGTTCTGTGCAAGGGTGGGATGCAACGCTGCTGACACAACCCGCTACTCGCGAAGAAGCCCATCCAGCCCCCACTCCCGCCCCGCATCAGAAACAAAAAAGATGACAAACAGAAAAAGCAACGGCAGATGATCAAGCTCCGCGCCAAAATACCGCCATACCGGAACTCCGTGACCCACTTCCCACCAGGTAGCCAACGTCAGATTCAACATGTGCAGCGCACCCAGCACCGAAGCCCATCGGACCCATATCCCCACCAACAACGACAACCCGATGAACACTTCGACCGCCCCCACCGCATATCCGAAAAATACCGCGTGCGGCAGCACCAGATGGGCAAGAACCGGACGGTAGAAACTGACCGCGCTACCCTCGATGTAGCCCCGCAGATATTCTTGAAATCCGCCGTGAGCAAAGCCGGAACCGAAGAGTTTGTATTCGCCGAACAGGATGAAAAAGACGGCCGTGGCCATGCGTACAAGAGCAATGGCCTTAAAGACGTCCGCGGACAACCGGACTGCACCGCCTGTTTTTGCTATGCTCCATCCCAAGAAAGGTTCCCCACTCCTGCTCGGAAATCATTGGTGCTACTGCCCGCCGCCCACCAACTCCTCCCGTCGCCAGATAGAGAGTCCGGGCGCCCATTTTTCGATTGACGAAGCGTTCCCCGAAGGGCTAACATAATCAGTACAACATTAGCCGCTTGATAACGGCAAGGACGATTCTAGTTCTTTGACAATCTGCAGCCCGGCGAGGCGAGCCCCGCAAGCAAAAGCCCGCGCCGACTCGAAGAGGATAATCCCGCCGGCTATCTCTCGGCAAAATGTGTTTTCATAGACTTAGGGAGAACAGATACCCCGCGCACCGCATATCCCCTTCCGTAAGTCCTTTAGAAGGGATATTTTACGAGGGTATCTCCAAAAATGATCCTTTGTTTTGATAGACTTAGAGCGAAAACGCGTTTTTTTGGGATATATATCCTTAACATACTAGTTAACATCTGTTTAGTTGTATTTACTCATAAGTAAACATGCGGCGAGGTGCATTCGGTCGCCCACGAACCGACAGGGAACCAGCGCCCCGCGAGAAAGACAATCCACTAATCTCCGCCCGGCGCGTCGTTGCTCACGTACTGTTCCAGGGATCCCACTTCCCGGCACAAGTCCTCGATCCGCCACTCCAGCACATTGCGAATCGACAACATGCCCAGCAGCTTGCCATTGTTATCCACCACTGGCAGGTGCCGGAAATGGCGTTCCACCATCGTGACCAAAGCTTCGCTCGGGCCCGTTTGTGAAGTGGCCAGCTCCACCGGCGTGGTCATTAGTTCGCGAACCGGCGTCTGCGCGGGATCGCGCCCGCTTAAAGAAAACTTGCGCAACACGTCGCGTTCCGTAAAGATGCCGGCCACCCGCCTCTCGCTGTCAACGACAGCGACCGCGCCGACGTGGAAGTCGAGCATTTTGGAGATAGCATCCGCTACCGTGGCTTCTACTGGGACCGCTGCCGCTTCGGGATCACAAAGTTCAAGCACATTCATACTCGCCTCCCGGGGGAGTACCCGCGCTGCCCCCTGCCGTGCAGGGGCGGATCAAAAACGATTGGGGCATTATGACGTATGCGGAGCCGGTGTCAACTAGATTGATCACTAGGTCGGGGTTGAATGGATTGCTAGCCTGCAGCCGGGCTACTTGATGTCGTTTCTGACGACCTTGCCGTCCTTCATGACGAACTGGACGTTTTGCAGAATCTTGATGTCGCGCAGCGGATCATCGCTCACCGCGATGACGTCCGCATACGCCCCCGGCGCGATTACGCCAATTTGCCCCTGCATATCGAGCATCTCGGCGGCGCGCGAGGTGGCGCTCTTGATCGCATCCATCGGCTGCATGCCGAGATCAACCATGTGCGGAAATTCTTGCGCCATGGGCTCGCTCCACGGAATGCCTCCGATGTCCGTGCCGAAGACGATCTTTACGCCCGCGTGCAGCGCCTTGGGGAACGACACCTCGTGCACCGATGCGCGCTTTCGATCGCGTTGGCCTTCGGGAGTATCTGCCGGAGCCCAATCGTGGTAGTACGCGCTTATGGTTGGGCAGTACCAGGTGCCCTGCTTGAGCATCTGGGAGACGGCCGCGTCATCGAGATCGAGTCCGTGTTCAATCGAGTCGCAACCGCCGTCGAGCGCGCGATGCAATCCAATCCCGCCGTACGCATGGCACGCGACTTTCTTTCCCCAGCCATGGGTTTCATCGACAATCGCCTTCAATTCTTCGACGGTCAGCGTCGGTTGAGAAACTAGTTCGCCGTTCTTTCCCACCCACGAGCGATGCGTCATGTAAACCTTGATCCAATCGGCTCCATGGGACAGCTGTTCGCGGGTAGCCTTGCGAGCCTCGACCGGACCATCGACAAGCTGCGCGCCCGTAGGCATGTCAAGCTCGGGCGCATAGCCCTCTAGTTGATAGCCTCCAGTCGTGGAAATGGCGCGGGTCGAGATGAACAGGCGAGGTCCGGGAATGTATCCGCCTTCGATGGCCTGCTTGATGCCGACGTCTCCATAGCCCGCGCCTTCAGTCTCAAGATCACGCAGCGTAGTGAATCCCTGCTCGAGCGCGCGCCGCACGGAGACCGTCGCCCGAGCCGCGCGCAATGCCAGTGGATAATTCAGAATGTTGATGTCGTACCCGCCCCGCGCAGGTTCCTCTCCTTGCAGGAAGATGTGGGTATGCGAATCGATCAGGCCCGGCAGCACAGTCGCGCGAGGCAAGTCGATCACATCAGCGCCCGCGGGAATCTTCGCACCGGCGGCATCGGAGATGCTTTCGATGCGGTTGCCGCGGATTACGATGACCTGGTTGTGGCGGACGGAATCGGACTTGCCGTCAATGACCGCACCCGCGCGGATGACGGTGAACGGGTGCAACACCGGACTGCTGTTGTTTTCCTGGGCACCGCTACAAAGGACAACTGCGAGAAAGAAAATCCACCACGAGTTTTTCATTCGCCGTGCTCCAACGGATCAGGGTCACAACGCCTTCAAACGCCCAGCGCATTCTACGCCTGAGAAGAGCCAATCACAGCGTCCGCTTCAATTTCCACCAGCATCTCAGGAGAAATCAGCGCGCTCACCTGCACCATCGACGTCGCCGGACGGATGTCGTGGAAGAATTCGCCATGCGCTTTGCCGATCTTCTCCCAGTCGGCAATGTCGATCACGAACATCCGCGTACGAACTACGTCTTTCAAGGTCGCTCCCGCCTTCCGCAGAGCCGATTCAATGTTCTTCACGGTCTGGATGGTTTGGGCATAAGCGTCGCCCAAGCCGACGACTTTGCCGTCCGCGCCCGTGGCCGTAGTCCCCGCCACATGCACGTAAGCACCCACCTTAACCGCACGAGAGTAACCCACAACTGGCTCCCAAGGCGTGCCGCTGGAAATGTTCTGTCGTTCCATAAAAGCGAAAATCCCTCCTACCGGTGATTGTAACTTGAGGCTGACGCGGACGATCAGCAGTCGATCACTACGGCTGCCAACAATTCACAGGAAACCCTTTGCAGGGCTTGGGCACCATAAGAAAAGTAGATAGCTGTGACTTACAAAAGTCACTTGCGTTCTTGGCGTGATCGCGATAAAACATCACGCAACAGACTGGAACTCCGCTTTGGAGGCGGAGTTCGGGGGCCCTGAAAAATGATTCCGGAATCGCACCCGCTGCAGCAGTTATTCGTTGAGCTTATCGGCCGGCACTATGCCCAGGAGATTGGGATCCGCGATCCTCAGATCGTGAACTATGTCGCGCATCTGATGGCCGAATTCTGCGAAGTCGAGCAGTTGTTCAAAATTCGCAACAGCGGAGACAAGCCAATAACCGATGTCGGCGAAATGCTGATCGAATCCAATCCTGTCTATGGGCCCGCGCCTTCCTTCGATCGCGAGCGCCAGGTGCGCAAGCACATTGGTGATTACACACTCTTCTTTACCGGCATGTTCCCGGAGAGCATTAATCACTTCCGCCTGCGCCGCGACCGAACGGAGAATTTCGTGGACTGGATAAAAGCCGGCAAGGAGAGCTATTACATCGTTTCCAAGTTCGAGCATTTCGAATATACGAAGGTAGCGCCATTATTCGCCAGCCTGTCGAATCATTTCGAGCAGTGCGTCTACGGGCTCAACCAGGTGAAGAACGATCTGCAGGAGATGCAACACCCGATCGTGCGTCGCACCAACGAAATTCTGATGTGAAGTTCCTTCGTGAACCTTCGTGTCCTTTGTGGTTGATGCCTCTTAATTCGTGAACCACAGAGGACACAAAGGCTCACAAAGAAACACGACTGCAACCGTTTCGCTCCTCTTCTACGAAGCAACGCCCAAGCGAAAAAAACTGAGCGCCGCATCTCCCTGCACCAGCTTGCGATAGCGCCGCAGCGCACCGAACGCCTCACCGGGATCAAACACCTTTTGGTGCTCCGCGATCACAAGACCCTCGGGCTTGAGCAGTCGTGATTCCGAGAGTGTCTGCAGCGTTTGCCGGTAGGCATCTTTCATGTCGTAGGGAGGATCAAGGAAAATAAAATCTGCGGCGCCATCCAACTCCATTCCGCTCAGGGCACGAATCGAATCCTGTTTCAGCACCTGAAAACCTGTTTCTATTTCCAACGAGGCCAGGTTTTGTTTTATCAACTGGGCCGCCCGTCCGGACGATTCCACAAAATGAATCATGGCTGCGCCGCGGCTGATCGCCTCGATGCCCACCGCACCCGTTCCCGCATAAAGATCGACCCAAACCGTTCCCTCGAGGGCTGTCGGATTTCCCGCCGTGAGCACGTTGAACAAGGTCTCACGCAAGCGATCGGCGGTAGGACGAAGGTCCAAGCCGGGTAGCGACCGCAGTTGCCTGCTCCGATATTTTCCTGCAATCACTCTCATGCCTAGTCAACCGGTCACAACCCGCAACCCCAGTCCCAGCACCTTCGATTATCCCTAACGCATCTCGGGGCCGCGCCACGGCGTCTAAACTATATAGAATAGAGGAGAGAGAGGGGTTGCAGGTTTTCAGATGAGAAATTGGTCTATTCCGGCAGGTCGGATCTTCGGAGTCGAACTCCGCATCCATCTGACGTTCTTTTTTCTTCTAATTTTCGTGTGGCTGACCGAGTCAACGGCGCATGGTCCAGCCAACGCCGGTCGAGGGTTGGCTCTGGTGGCAATCATTTTTGGCAGCGTCGTCCTGCACGAATTAGGACACGCGCTCGCAGGCATGCGTGCAGGGATTCCTGCAAAAGCTATCATCCTGCTGCCCATCGGCGGCGTCACGCTGCTCGATGAAACCCAACGTCCGCTCGAACCGGGACTGCTGACGTGGAAGCGGGATATCCGCATCGCCATCGCCGGGCCCCTGGTCAATATCCTCATCGCAGTTGTCGCGGGCAGCATATTACTCACAGTGGCACCTCAGATTCAACTCTGGGCGAAGCCTTACGTTTACTCGGGGAACCTGCCCCGCAGCCTGGTCTGGTCAAACCTGGGGTTGGCGCTATTTAACCTGCTGCCGGCCTATCCGATGGACGGGGGACGGGTGCTGCGAGCCGTGTTCAGCCGCACCATGGACCCGGTACGGGCCACGCGACGTGCGGTTTCGATTGGCCAGGCCTTCGCGACTCTGTTCATGCTCGTAGGTATGATCTGGAATATCTGGTTTACCATGATCGGTTTTTTCCTCTTCATAGCGGCTCAATTGGAGGAGCGCTCCGCAGTATTTCAGTCGGTGCTCGAAACCGTTCGGCTGGAAGACATTATGCTGACCGACTTTGCCACGCTTTCTCCCGCCGATACTTTGGAGGACGCGCTGGAAAAGGCCGTGCACTCACTGCAGGACGATTTCCCGGTCATTCGCGGCAGCGACATGGTAGGAGTAATTTCGAAACAGAAGATCCTGGCGGCGCTGCGCGCCGAGGGCAACGGATATGTGCAGGCGGTGATGAACCGCATCTTCGAAGTGGCGCAGAAGAAAGAATCCCTGGCCTCGGCATTCCGCAAGCTGAACGCCCGCAATCTCAGCATTATCCCCGTGGTCGAGGACGAACGCCTGATTGGCATTGTGACCCTGCAAAACCTGATGCACTCAATGGCTTTGCTGGCGGAGAGCAGGAAGTTGCGGAAGGCAGCCTTAAACTCCTGAAGACCGGCCACGGATATCACGGATCAGGATGATTCTGTCGTTTCCTTGATCCGCGTAAATCCGTGGCTAACTTTTCCCGAAATCTAAAACCTGAAGACCAAGCCGACCGAAGGCTCGGCCATGTGTCCCCGGTTGCCCGCGACGAAACTTATCGCGCTTCCATTCAGATTATTCACTTTGAAGTTGGGGTTGCCGTAGTAAAGCCCGCGATATTGCAGCCGGAGAGCGAATCTCTTATAAAGTTTGTAATCCACTCCGCCGCCATACAGAATGGCGGCTTCAGTCTGCTTTTGAGCATTCACATTGATCTGCATGCGATTGGGGATATTGTTGGGTAAATCGGGGAAGAACACCCACGTGCTTCGAGGCTTGAAGCCGAGCGCTCCGGCGCCTATCAGAAAGAATGGCTGGAATTTCCCCTTTTCGTAAAAGTTGCGGACGTAGGCGCCGCTAAGCTCGGTAATTGACGTCAGTTGGTGATAGTCGAAGTTGCTCTGGTAGATCTGAGAGTTCTTGGCATAGCCATAGTTGAAGATCAGCGAGCTTTTTGACTTGGCTTTGAACCGGAAGCGAAAAGTTCCGAAATAGTCCGAGCCAATGGTTGCGCTTTGTTGAATGCTATTTCCGCTAGACGAACGGGTAAAAACAACCGCCGCGTTGAAGCTCGCGTCGAAATGGCCCTGGTTCTGGCATAGCCCCAGTGAGGTAAGCAGGAACACAACTGCGGCTACGACACATGCTCTTCTCAACATTCGGTTTCCTCTCGACCTTCGTTCTAGATGTCGGCCCGAACCGCACCAAACGCAAGTGCTTCCCGCACGTCTCATTGCCCAGGTTGAGCCTGACGATTTGCAATTGTATCGTGAAGAAACGCAGGCCTGTTTTGGACGCCCTGAACCGGAAGGCTCGATGAGCCCGTTTGAGTCATGCGTTCCGCGGATTGACCTCATCTGAATTATCCTTGACATTGGTCATATTCCTTACTATTATGTAAGGAGTCAAGAATGCCATGGCAATCGCAACCCTCACTTCAAAAGGCCAAATCACCATACCGTCCCGAGTGCGTGCCGCCCTCGGACTGGAGGCGGGAGATCGTGTGGAATTCGTGGAGCAGGGAAAGGGTCAATTCGCTATTGTCGCGGCCACCCGGTCGGTGCGGGAGCTGAAAGGGCTATTTCAAGGCAAGCGAAGCAAGCCGGTCTCGATTGAGGAGATGAACGCCGCCATCGCGAAGCGCGCATCCGGGTCCCATTGATCGGCCGGGCAATGACCGGCCTCGACACGAATATTGTTGTCCGCTACCTTACTCATGACGATGCCGCCCAAACGACCGCAGCGGTGAAAGTGATCGACTCACTCTCCCCGGATTCACCTGGATTCCTGTCTCTGATCGTTGTCGTCGAATTGGTTTGGGTGTTGGAAGTTTCCTACCGTTTCAAGAAGAACGAAATTGAGCAGGTCTTGGAGACTTTATTGCGAAGCAAAGAACTGGTTATTGAGCGAGCAGAAATCGTCTCGCAGGCGCTGCGCAAGTTCAGCACCAGCCGCGCCGATTTTGCCGACTGTCTGATCGAGCGCTGCGGCCACGCGGCGGAATGCCAATACACGGTTACCTTCGATCAGAATGCCGCCAGCGGTGCGGGTATGAAGTTACTTCGCTGACCTGAGAAGGTAGCCCGCCGATAATTGCAGGATCATTTCAGGGGATTGCAACTCCGTCGTCCGTGCACCCCGCCGCAGCCGGTGCCTTTAGGTCGTATCGTTGCTAGCCGATCACACTGCGCCGAAGAACTGCTCCACGTCCGCCAATTCCGTCGTTTTGCGGTAATTTGGTAGGCTTTCAACAAATACCCGTCCATAGGTCTTCTTCAAAATGCGATTGTCCAGCAATGCCAGCAGGCCGCGGTCGTGCAGCGAGCGGATGAGCCGGCCGAAGCCCTGCTTCAGCGTGATGACGGCGGCGGGCACCTGATACTGAAAAAAGGCATTGCCACCTTCAGCGTCGATGGACTTCACCCGCGCCGCGACCACCGGGTCGCTGGGCACCGCGAAGGGCAGACGATCGATGATCACACAACTCAGTTGCTCTCCCTGCACGTCGACGCCCTGCCAAAACGACGAAGTCGCGAACAGGACGGCGTTCGGGGTCAGGCGGAATTCCTCGAGCAGAGCGCTTTTCGGAGCGTCGCCTTGCAACAGCATGGGGAAATCGAGTTCACCCAACAAGCGCTGATAGACATCGTTCATCTGGGCGTAGCTGGTGAATAACACGAAGGCCCGGCCACGGGTGATTTCAAGCAAGCGCCGAATGCGGTCCGCTGCCTTGGCTGCAAACTGCGGCGTGCGCGGATCGGGCAGATCGGGCGGGACATAGAGCAGGGCCTGGTTTTCGTAATCGAAATGAGAAGGTAGAACGGATTCCCGCGTGTGCTCCAGGCCAAGCCGGCGGCGCATGTACTCGAAGCCTCCACCCACCGCGAGTGTGGCGGAAGTCAGCACGGCGCATTCCAGCTTATCGAAGAGGCAAGTCTTCAGAATCGGGGCCACATCAATTGGAGTGGCTTGCAGGTAGACGTTCAATTTGTCACGCCCACCGCGGCGGCGCTCGATCCAGAACACGGTGTTGGGGTCTTCCGATTCCATCAGAAAACCGAACTGGACCTGCAACTCCTGCGCGCGCCGGGCAAAGTTGAAGACTTCCTCCGGCTTGGATGGCTGGTTCTCCAGTTCCGAGTTCAACCGGGTAAACGATTGCTGCAATGACGTGAACTCGTCCCCGTTTTCTTCCAGGAAATCGCGGCGGTTTTCAAAGGAAAAGCGGCCTTCGCCCTGAGGAAGCAAGGCAAAGAAAAACATCGAGCGCTCACGCAGGCTCTTCAACGCGCCCGAAATCGATGCCGAAAGCATGTGGTTGCGCTGCAGTGACGCTTCCACATCGCGGCATAACTCCTCCACCCGCCCATTGCTGACGGAGACGCCAAAGTAACTGCCAGCCACATCTTCCAGTTCGTGGGCTTCGTCGAAGATGACCGCGCCCACCTCCGGGAGGATACCCGCATCCGGCGCGTACTCGGCTTGCTGCTTGATCGAGAGGTCAGCGAAGAACAAATGGTGGTTGACGATGATAATGTCGCTTTCCATCGCCTGCCGGTGCATTTCCGTGATGAAGCATTTATCCCACGAGCTGCATTTCTGGCCGATGCAAGCGTCGGAGCGTGCGTCGATCTTATGCCAGAGCGCGCTGGCCTCGGGGAGTTCCGCGAGTTCCGCCCGGTCGCCCGTCCGCGTCGTCTTCTCCCACGCAGCAATTGCGCGATAGTGCCCGATCTCTTCCAGGCCGCTCAGCACCGGCTGGTCAGTCAGGTCATAGAGCTTTTTGCGGCACAGATAGTTGTTGCGCCCCTTCATGTAACAGACGTTCAGCCGGCCCTCGCTGTCAGGAAACAACGCCTGCTCGAGAAAAGGGATATCCTTGTGGAAGAGCTGTTCCTGCAAGTTCTTGGTGCCGGTCGAAATGATCACGCGCTTGCCTGAGCGGATTACGGGGACGAGATAAGCCAGAGTCTTTCCGGTCCCGGTACCGGCTTCGACGATGAGATGCCGTTTTTCTTCGAGGGCCTGCTCGACGGCTTGGGCCATCTGCAGTTGCCCGCGACGAAACTCGTAGGCGGGATGGGTGCGCGACAGAACGCCTCCGGGGGCGAAGAATTGGTAAAGCGAGACATTCTGTTTCTTGACGCCAGGGATGGCGGGCTGAGAGGTCGGGGCCACGGAGTCTCTATAATAAGCTACAGTCGGCGTAGGGCTGAGACGTTGCAAGCAACGTCTGAGCAATTATCCCTCCGTAGACACGTAGCTTGCTACGTCTCGGCCTGCACACGTCGGAGGCCCGTGCCCACACGATCGTTGTAACCTTTGACCCGAATCAATTCCAACTCGCTGAGCGCACCGGCCACGGTTGGCGTTCCTACCATTGCCATCGTGGGCCGCCCCAATGTTGGGAAATCCACGCTGTTCAATCGTATTGTCGGTTCGCGGCGTGCCATTGTCGGCGATGAGCCCGGAATTACCCGCGACCGGCTCTACGGCGAAGCTCACTTCCGCGGACATCGCCTGCGCATCGTTGACACGGGCGGAATCGAGCCTGACGAAAAAGAGTTCATCCCGGCAGAGATCTTTCGCCAGGCCAAAGTCGCACTGCAAGAGGCTGACGCGATCATCCTGGTGGTGGACGGACGCAGCGAACTCACCGCTCCCGATCTCGACGTCGCCCGCTTGCTGCTTCGGGGCGGCAAGCCGCTGTTTCTTACGGTCAACAAGATTGATAGCGACAAACAGCAGTCGCTCATCGACGAATTCCATCGCCTGGGGATCAGAAAGCTGTTTCCGATTTCCGCCGAACATGGGCGCGGCGTAGACGACGTTCTCGAAGCAGTCTTTGAAGCTTTGAAGCTTGAAACCTTGCACATCGAAACCGCCGAGCCTGAAGCAGCTGAACCGGAAATTGCTGAACTAGGCCAGGAGACTCAGGACCCGCCTGACGCCGAGATCACCCCCGAACCCAAGGAAATCAAAGTTGCGATTATCGGGCATCCTAATGTGGGCAAGTCGACGCTGCTGAACCGGCTCACCGGTACTTCCCGCGCAATTGTCTCGCCGATCCCGGGAACGACTCGCGACGCGGTTGATGAAGTGATCGAGATCAACGGCAAGAGCTTTCGCTTCATTGACACCGCTGGAATCCGGCGCAAGGGCAAGACTCATCTGATGGCGGAAAAACTTTCCGTCGTGATGGCGCGCAAGCATCTCGAAGCTGCCGACATCGCGCTGCTGGTGATTGATGCCACCGAGGGCGTCAGCGCGCTCGACGCCACCATCGCAGGCTATGCCCATGAGAGCGGCCGGTCGGTGATTGTCATCGTAAACAAGTGGGACCTGGTGACGAGTGGCCAGAAGAAAGCCGGACGTGACTCGAAAGCAACACGTATTCGAGAGAGCAAGAGTCCGACCGATCGCGCAGAGTACGAACAGAGAGTCCGCTACGACCTCAAATTTCTGAGTTACGCGCCCGTGCTCTTCGTTTCTGCTGCCACCGGCAAGGGCACGGAGAAGATCCTCCCGACGCTGGAAGAAGTCGCAACTGAACGACGAAAACGTATTCCCACAGCCGAAATGAACCGCTTCCTGAAATACGTCGATTTCGAGCGGGCTTCAGTCCCCGCGCGCCAGCAAGTGAAAATCTACTACATGACCCAAGCGGGGGTGTCTCCGCCGACGTTTGTGCTATTCACCAATCGCAAAGTGAAGCTGCACTTTTCCTACCAGCGATTTCTGGAAAACCAACTGCGAAAAGCTTTTGGATTCGTGGGCTCGCCGATTTGGATTAAGAATCGGGCGCGAGATTGACGGGCGCATCGCGTTCAACGATTCGCTTCCGCCCTCGCCAGAACAATAGCCGAATGTTCTGCCGCCGTTTCGTAATAGCCGACGAAGCGCTGCGGTTCCATCGCCTGGTACGGCGCGAGATTATGAGCCCAGCGGAAGCCGATGGGCTGATACCAGAGTTCCGCTTCCACGTGAAAAGGTCCCACCCCGTTGCCTGTCTTGATCACATAGCGCGTAAGCGCGCCCTTATCGTTGAAGCCGGGATCGTCGGCGGCTTCGCCGACAACAGAGATGTCCTGCTCGGCGGTTTTCTTATCGAACCCGCTGGGAAGGATGCGGCTGTCTTTCAGGTACCCGATCGCCGACAGAAGTCCAGTGGTCACCTTTCCATGTGCGTCTTTCAGGATAGGTTCGAAAATCTGCACCTGCTCTGGACTATTGATCTCGCGGTAATACGGCTCGAATCGCGACGGGTCCGCATCGTTATCGTTGCCGACGATGGAGCCGTCGGAATTGAGGGCACCCGATTCGAAAACGACTCGTCCACTGCTGTCGCGCAGCAATATGTGAAGCCACGCGCGGCGCGATGGATACGCCGTTGGAAGTTTATGTCCCGTTAGGTTCTGGACTAGCACGTCCATCGAAAGCCCGGTAGCAGTGGCCTGCAGATTGCGAATGCTCACCCGCGCGGACTGCGTCTGCAAAAAGTTGATCGTTCGGTCTGCGGCGGCCGAAAGTTCCGGGGGCAGGGCGGCCACCCCGAGGTCGTCCCGGTGGCCGTTCAGAATGCGCTGCAGAAAGAAGTTTCCGCCAATGAATTCATGACGATGCATGCCCACCCGCGGCGGCCCGTACAAAGCGGTGATCGGCACTGCTTCCTGTACTTCGGGCATGTGACAGGATTGGCAGGTTTGTTTACCGGGGTAGTCGCTGTGCTGCCATTCCTGGTACGGCATCTGCTCGGGCAGGCTGCCGATTTCTTTTCCTTCCGGCCCCAATGCTTTCGTTTTCAAAGTATGACAACTGCCGCACAGCGCCGAGTCGCGAATTTGATCGCCCTCCTCCGGCACAAAGCCGCCAGTCGACGATTGCATCACGCGCCGGTGCCCGGCATCGATCACAAAGGGCCCATACTCGGGCCGCTGATCTTTATTCTGCGCGCTTGCGATCACAACGTTTCCATTGTCCGCTTCGCTGGTTCCCAATCTATCTTTTTCGATCTGATGGCAAACGGAACACGAGACTCCGTCCGCCGCAGCACGTTGCCCCTGGTCTGACGAAGATATGGGAAGATGCGCAAAAATCTTTGTCTTTTGGCCCTCGGACTTTGCAGTCAAGTGCGTGATTGGCATGTGGCATACCGAACATTCATCTTCGACGTTCGCTTGCGATTCGGGATGATCAAGCGATTCCCGCCGAACGCTCCCCTGCCAATAGGGGTCACGCGAGGAGTTGGCCATTACGCTGGCCCGCCACTGGAACCCAATGGAAATATCTTCGCCGTAACTGGTTTTCAAGTCGTTATGACAAGCGACGCAGCGGTCCGAGGTGCGAAACTCTGTGGTCAGAGTCTTGTCCTTCGAAGCGGCGCGCGCGATCGTCGGCAACACGAGGAGAGCCGTCGAAAGTATCAGTAAAGCCGGCCAGCACAGCTTCATTTCTTCCAGCCCTCCCAGAGCTTTCCGTCCGCCCAATCCCAGAGCAAGTAGAACACCAGCTGCTTGTTGCGCCCGGCAGTGTTCGTCACTGGGTTGCGGACCCCGAGGTCGAAGCGCACATGCTGCCTGGCGCTAATCGTGACTTGCATTTCCGGCAGCACGTCCCAATTCGTTTTCGCTCCATCCTTCAGGTCGCGAACGGCGAGGAACTCGACCATAGGCGACCACATTCGTCCCAACCGATCTTTCCCCGCGAGCGTCTGTCCGACTGCCGCCCGCCAGAACAGGCTTTGCGGCGTGATATCCGTGCGATGAGGCAAGTCGGCCCCGAACTGAAATTGCAGGAATGTATTGGTGGTAAAGAGTTGGTCGAATGCCGCAAAGGGCTCGAAGGTTGTCGTCCCATTGGTGAATCCATACTTGCTGTTGCCAGTGGGGGCGAGCACTCCGCCCTGCAAAGCCAAAATGGATCCGCTGCGAAGATTCGCGAACATCACTCGCTTGAGCGCGAACGTGATGTCCCCCAAGCCGCTGTTCCAGGCGTGGTTCTGATCTTGAGTGTTGATGGGCACGTCAATTTCGATTTGGTTGTTGATGCCAAATCGTTGCTCATGAACAATATCGGTGGTAAGACCGGGCGCTCCGGTGACGTTCATCGCGGTCGAAATCACGACCTCGTCCTCCGGATACGCCTTCTCCGTCACCAATGCCCGCGGCAGGTTCAGTTCTCCGCGCGGCCAACGTTTGTCGGTGCAGAACTCGCGCATGTATGCGAGTACGTCGTTAATCTGTTCCGAGGTGAGTAATTCGCCAAATGCGGGCATGATCTCGGACAAGCCGCGCGACCGTCCGCCGTGGACGACCACGTCTTTGTATGCCAGGTTCGTTTCTGCCGTCGTCTGATCGCATCGTGTGAAATCAGGAAAGGTGTCAGGCAGCTCGAATTCGATGCTCGTCTGCGGCGCTCCCTTCCCAGTGCTGCCATGGCACGCGATGCAGCCATTCTTATAAATGACCTCGCCCTTCTTGGCGTCGGGAGGCTTTGAGTATTTGAGCGTCTGAGAGAGCAGCACCGAGGCACACGCCGGAACAAGCATGGCCACGCCGAGCAGGAACGGTCGAGCCCAGGCAGGAATTCTTTGCGCACTACGATCGCCACGCTGCAAAATACAGAATCGGACGGCGGTCGCTAATTTCTTTTTTACCCCAAGAGAATATGAATAGTCGCCGTTCCTCATCGTGCTTTCCTGAGTTGCTAAGCTGGTATTTTGTTCCGGAATTTGCGAGTTAGATCTCTAACTCGCACATCACAAGCTTCTCCTGCCGCTTAACGACGTTGCTACCAGAGCGGCCCCCAAGCGAGTTCAGCGGGGTTTAGACGGCTTGTTTTTACATGTTTGACGAACCCGATCATCCGATTATCAATTGCGTCATTGCGGCGACGTTTCTCTATGGATGCGCGATCGTGGCAAATAGTAACGCTGTTTAGTTGATGAGTTAGCCGTATTGCTCGAAAGTGCCAACCCGAACAAAGCAAGGGATCTAGGTGTTTGCCTGCAACAGCGATACCGGTGATTCAGGCAAGAACCTAGATCCTTACTTGGCTCGAGATGACAAGTATGTTTCTTAGTCTGCGCTCTATCCAATCGGGGCCGGTGGCGACAGCGGCGGTGCCAGAGGCGGAACCGGTTCGGGTATTGGCGCCGGATGCAACAGCGCGCCCAGCGCCGGGTACCGCGAGGCGAAGAAGTAGATGGAGTAAGCAGGAAAAAACACAATCGCTGGCACCGAGATCAGGGATACCACGTATAAAAGTATCGCGAGCACAATGCATGCGACCACGAGGGCGAGCGTAATCGTATATAGGTTCCAAGTGAGACCGGCAGTCTTTCCAAGAATTATTGCGACGACGCCAAAGCCCCCGACCGGGATCAGCAAAATAAGGAACACGATAATCGTAACGATACCAACAGCCACAGAGGCCGCCACCGCCATAACGACCTTCATGCCGATATAGCCGGCGTAGCTCCCCTTCTCCGATTGCAACATGGGCAACAGGCGTCGCCATCCTTCGAAGGCGCTGATGTTCGCCAGAGCCATCTCCGGCACGACGAAGTCCTTGGTCAGAACATGGACGGCCAGTGAGAGCAATACGAAGCCCATCACAACAAAGAACAAAAGCATGCCGCCAAGAATAAGTGGAACCAAGTGCCGGTGGGGATCTTTGAGCCAACCTGCGGCCAGCGCGAACCCGGCAGGAATTCCAACCAGCACAGTCAGACCGACGAGCGTCGCGAGGATAAAAACAAGTTGCCAGACGAAGTACCGCAGCCCCGCCTCATGTCGACGGGCCCATCCCAGCCGGATGTCGCAGCGCTTCGCGATCACGCTGTCAAACAGGATGAAGCGCATCACGCTGCTCACGTAAAGGAACAATATCCAAAGCACTGCGCCTAGCCCGATCAGCAGGGCGATCAAAGAGGCATAGAGCAAGAGGTTAACATGGGGCATCGGGAAAGGCTGCGCGCCACCGGGATGGGGTGGCGATCGGAAGCTGCTGCCGTTGCATCCTCCGGAGCTGAGCTCGCCAGCAAGAAAGCCTACCAGCGCAAGCTTCGCCCACTGCGCCGCGCGGAACGGATGCAGAAGTTGCTGTTTGGTGTGCTGGAACGCGGGATCGATGGCATCGACGGCAGAAATCGGCAAGCAGGCACCTCGCGAAGTCCTGGGGAACTGGCAGCAAGGTACCGCTAACCGCGAGTCGCGGTCAAATTAAATCTTTCTTGACAGAGTTCCGCAGACTTTGAACCCGTGGAAATCCGCGGCAGCTTTTCTATTCGTAGCGCAGCGCCTCCACCGGGTCTAGCCTTGAAGCGCGCAGCGCCGGCACCAACCCGCTGATCACACCAACCACCAACAGCACTAGCGTGGAAAGCGTCACCGTCATTAGCGAGATTTGCAAATGGATGTCGCCCTTGCCCGAATCATCTTCAAAGAGCGGTCCCATGAGTGGCAAGGTGCCCACGGCAGCGGCAATTGCGTACGACAAAAGCACGCCAATCGCGCCGCCCAACAACATGATCAGCAAAGTCTCCGCCAGAAACTGGAACTTAATGTGGCGTTTCCTGGCTCCCAGAGCTCGACGCAGACCGATCTCGCGAATCCGCTCATCCACTGAAACCAGCATGATGTTCATCACTCCGACGCCGCCAATGCCGAGAGTCAGGGTTCCAATAAACGTGAGCAGTACCTGCAGCCCGATGGTCAAAGCGTCAATGACTGGTCGGAACTCGTCGCGCCCGAACATCTGAATCGCCTTCGGATCCGTCGGCGAAAACTGCTGCCGGGTTGCCACCGCGGCCAGCACTTGCGCCATGGCCTTCTTTTCAAACTGCGGCGCAATTGGCGCAAAGATCAGGACCGCGGCGTCCCGCGTATTCCAAAGATCGCCCGCGGCGGAATAGGGGATCCAAACCGATTCGTCGTCACTGCTGAAATAATTGCTGAGCTGAATCTTGCGCGCCATGACGCCAATCACTGTGAAGCGCACGCCGCCAATTGTCACGGTCTCGCCCACCGCCGGACGTCCGCTGAACAGTTGCTCTCGAATGCGCCCGCCTAGAAAAGCCACCCGCCGCCGCTCCAGTTCGTCACTGGAGTTGATCCACCGCCCCTCGGCGGCAACCTCGTTGCGCATCTCTCCATATTCCGGGCACACGCCGCGGACGGCCGCCGTCCCCACCATCCTGTCGCCGTAGGCAATGCCAGGCCGGTGTACAGTTTCCAGGCAAACATGCCTGACCAGAGGCGCCGTCTCCTTCACCATGTCGACATCGGCCTGCTCGAAAACCACTTTCTTGCCTGCCCGCTGTCCGCCCGGCTGTTCGCTGGTCTGCTGGGGCCAGCAGATGACCGCACTTTTGCCAAAGGCATCGAAACCGCCCACCAGGATTCTGCGGAAGCTGCTGCCGTAAGCGATCAGCAGTGTGACCGTCGTGATCCCCCAAACGATGCCCAGCATGGTCAGCAAGCTGCGGGTCGTATTGCGCTTCAGTGCGATCCAGGCTTCGCGAATGATTTGGATCAGCATAGCTTTTTAAAACCAAGGCCTGAACCACAAAGGACACGAAGTTACACAAAGGGTCGAGAACGCATCTCCTTCGTGAACCTTTGTGACTTTTGTGGTTAATGCTCTTTCTATCCTCCCGCTTCAAATCTCAGCGCCTCGATGGGATCGACGGACGCCGCTTTTCTAGCCGGGTATAGCGCCGAGAGCACAGCAATGCTTCCCAACAGTCCACAAGCCAGCAACCCCGTCTTCCACGTTGGCAGCAGACCTGCGAAGAAGTCCGGCATCGGCAGCAGATCGACCAGCGAGCAAATTCCGTAGGCCACGCCCAACCCAACCCCACCGCTCAGGACAGCGATCAGAAGAGCCTCGAGGAAAAACTGCCTCAAAATGGTATGAGCCGGAGCCCCCAGAGCCTTGCGAACACCAATCTCGCGAGTGCGTTCGCGTACGGCCACCATCATCACGTTCATAACCCCGAGCCCGCCCAAAAACAGCGTCACCACGCCGACTGCGCCCAGAAAATATTTCATGCCATCCGTCATCTGCCGGAATGCCTGCGCCTCCTGCACCGTATCCCAGATGGGGCAAGCCTCTTTGTCGCGGGGATCGAAATTGTGCATTCGTCCCAGCGCCGCCCGCACTTCGTGTTTGCAACTCTCATGTTGCTCAACGGATTTGGGCGTTACCAACAACTCATCGAAAGTGGTCGGCGTCCCCGGAGGCTTGTCCGGAAAATCGCGTCGCATGGCGCCAAAAGGAATGAAAATCTTGTTTACATCCCAACCGTCGTAACTCGAATCCTGTTTCTTCTTCGCCATCACTCCGATCACGACGTAAGGAAAATCGTTCAGATAAACGTTCTCGCCCACCGGATTACGCCCGGGGAATAGTTGCTTGGCAGCGTCGCTGCCCAAAAACGCCAACCTCCGGCCTTCGCGAGTATCTTCCCAGTCGTAAAATCGTCCCTGCCCCACGGTGAGGCTGCGTATCTCCTGAAACGGCGGGAGAGAACCGGTGACCAGGAACGCAGCATTGTTGTAGTTGCTATGGGCGCGGACATCTTCCTGCTCAAGTTCTGGAATGGCGTATTGGCAATCGGGAGCGTCGGCCTGTACCGCGGCCACATCCGGATCTTCCCAGTGCACCACCCGCCCGGCCCGCGTTCCTCCAGCTTGCAAACTGGTCCGGCCGTGAAAAACGATCATCACATCCTTGCCCAGAGTCCGGGCTTGTTCTTCCTGACCTTTGCGCAATCCCTCCCCGGCAGCCACCATCAGAACAATCGAGACAATCCCCCACGCGATACCAAACATCGTGAGGAAAGTCCGCAACTTGTGCGACCATAGTGTCCGCAGTACATCGCCAATGAGATCGCTGAGGACCATACTGCTTCATTGGACGCGGCTACCCGTCGAACGTAAGCCAAGCAACCCTCGTCCTGATAGGTGATACGTGCTGAACTGGGGATTTGTTCAGAAAGTCTGTAGAGACCCAGCTTGCTGCGTCTTGGTAAGACTGCCTAGCCCGGGCAGGAGACGTAGCAAGCTACGTCTCTACAGGGCTGCATCCGATTTTTTCCATCCAGCCTTCAAAGGCCTTTAACGCCAATTCGCATTGCAGTCGGTGCCGTTCGTGGCGGTCCCGGATCTTCCGATCCAGCGGCGGCAGAAGGTCAAATGTTATGTTCGCCGGTTGAAATTTCTTGGGGTCGGCCTGGGTGATGTAATTCATCAACGATCCAAACGCGGTTGCCCTGGGAGGCGGAACCGGCTCCGTGCCCGCGGCCAGTGCGGCTGCGTGAATTCCCGCCATGAGGCCGGCTGCGATCGATTCCACATACCCTTCGACCCCACAAATCTGTCCTGCAAACAACACGCGGGGATGTTCTTTCATCCGCAGAGTCCCGGAGAGCAGCGTCGGCGCATTGATATACGTGTTGCGGTGAATCTGCCCGTACCGCAGGAAGCGAGCATTTTCAAGCCCAGGAATCAATCGCAGTACGCGCGCCTGCTCGCCAAATTTCAAATGGTTCTGGAATCCGACTAGGTTGTAGGAATCCGCGCGCAAATTCTCCTGGCGCAACTGCACCGCCGCATAAGGAATGCGCCCGCTGCGCGGGTCTCTCAGTCCGACTGGTTTCATAGGTCCGAACCGAAGCGTGTCTCGGCCGCGCCGTGCTATCTCTTCGATCGGCAAGCAACTCTCAAAATAATTCAGCTTCTCCCACTCGCGTTCTTCGACCGATTGCGCCGCTAGCAACGCGTCATAAAAACGGTCGTACTCTTCTCTCGACATTGGGCAGTTGATATAGTCAGCCGAGCCTTTGTCGTAGCGCGCCGCCAGATACACTTTCGCCATAGCAATGGAATCGGCCTCGACGATTGGGCTGATTGAATCGTAGAAGAACAGGTGCGAAGCCCCGCTGAGTCGTCCGATTTCCCGTGAAAGCGCGTCCGACGTCAGGGGACCAGTAGCAATGACAGTGATCTGATCTTCGTCAATCTGCGCAACCTCCTCCCGACATACCGTGATCAGCGGCTCGCGCGAAACAGCTTCGGTCGCACGAGCGGCAAACGTCGCACGATCCACAGCAAGCGCGTGTCCAGCGGGTACTGCGCAATCCCGAGCAATTCCTATCAGTAACGATCCCACACGACGTAACTCTTCCTTTAACAGCCACGGCGCCGTGTTTTCCGTTTCGGACTTCAGGGAATTCGAGCACACCAGTTCGGCGAAATCTCCGGTCTGATGCGCTGCAGTCGAGCGCACTGGACGCATTTCGAAAAGTTCGACCTCAACGCCCCGGCGCGCACACTGCCACGCCGCCTCCGATCCCGCCAATCCCGCACCGATGACTTTGACTCGCGGTCTCACGAGGCACTCTCCGCGAGTAATCGCAAGTCTTCTTCCTTAAGCAACATGAGTCGCCAGTCGTCCAGAAAGTCGGCTCCAAGCGATTCGTAGAATTCGATAGCCGAGTGATTCCAGTCGAGCACTTCCCAACGCATGCCATGACAGCCGTCGTGTTCCGCAATGCGGGCTACGGCCGCCAGGAGGCGCTTGCCGATTTTCCGTCCTCGAAACTCTGGTCGCACAAACAAATCTTCCAGAAACAGGTGCCGGCCTTGCCAGGTGCTGTAAACATCAAAAAACAGAGCATAACCAGCAGGCTGCCCGTCCCACTCCGCAATCAGTGCGCTGAACTTCGGCTGCGGACCGAATCCGTCGCGTGCCAGATCAGCCTCAGTGATGGTCACCATCTCCAGTTCATGCTCATACTCCGCCAGTTCGCGGATCAGCGTCCTCAGCAGGGCTGCGTCGTTAATCGTGGCCGGACGTATTGAAAGCATCACAACTCACCGTAGAGACGTTGCTCTGCAACGTCTCTCATTGCTCACAACCTTCCAGTTGTCATTCCGAGCGAAGCGAGGGATCTGCAGTCCTCAAATATCGACGCTCTGCTTTATTATACGGAGGGCAATCTTCATTTCCCGCGAGGTTCTCATGGCACGCATCTCGTTGATTGAATCTGAAAACGCCACTCCCGAAGTAACAGAAATTTACGAAAAAAACCTGCGCGGCAAACCAGGCAACGCGCAAAAGGTATTAGCTCATCGTCCGGAAATGCTGAAGAACTTTCTGCCGTTCTACGCCAGCGTTGGCAGATCGCTCGACCGCAAACTCTACGAGATGATTTACCTCCGCGTGTCGTTTATCAACGGCTGCCATTACTGCCAGCAGCATCACGTAGCGTCGTCAAAGCGAGTCGGATTGACACCGGAAGATTGGCAAGCTCTTAAAAGCGGCAACTACTCCCGCTTCACCGAGAAAGAGCGGACGGCCCTGGCCTACGCGGAAAAACTGACCCGTGCCTCCCGAGATGTCACCGACGCCGACTTTGAAAAATTGAAGAAGCATTTTTCCGACGCCGAGATTGTCGACTTGCACCTTCTGACTGGCTTAGCCAACCTGACCAACCGGTTTACCGATCCGTTGGGCCTGCAGGTGGAGTTCCCGGAGGAGAAGATCTAGAGCGGACAAGCCATTTCGAGGGTTTATTAGTGCAATGGCGACTCATTGACAACTTCGGGCAACCCCTAGTTTCGGGAGCCAATGGAATGTCAGTAGAGCTTGGGAATGATGCCTGATTGTCGGAGCGTCGCCGAGTATTCGTCAACGCTGTCGTTATGTATCTTCACTGCGTTATTCAGTGTTGCTTCGAAGCGCCCTTTCGACAACACTTCTTGTAACCGTTCGAGTCGGGACCGCAGAATCGGTTCAAAAGTTTCCAGAGTGTAATATCGGGGTCCGGGTTGGGATACATCCCACTGACTAATGCCTTCAGCAACTAAGCGAAAGTCTTCCCAATCATTCGGAGCAAATCCAGAAGCGACTCTGACGGAGAAATCGCCGCGACCCCGGATAAACCTTAACCGCAAATTCTCGACCGCGACGGTAACGTAAGCCCCATCGAAGCTGGGCGGGAAAGGAACCCCTTCGTTGGGAATGACCTTTGCCCCGTGCTCCGAGAATAAAAACGCCAGATAACTACGGATATCATCGGCGAAGCGCTGCTCACCTTGTTTTGCGAGGCGCTTGTCGTACCAGCCGAAACAGAGCTTATAGAGATTGCCGAAAATAAAACCGAGCACCAGCAGAGGCGGGCGCAAAATAGCGATAAGAATTCGCAACCAAAGTGGTGGCCGACGCGGATTGTTTAGTGGGATTAAGAGGTTCTTTTTCTTCTCAATAGCCATGCGACGCTTACCTCAGATGAAAGCGCCAGTGGTTCTTCTTGCTACGAACCCTGCAATGATCCCACTATCGAGGATAACTGCCGAGAACAGGCCATTGCGTCAACTATCCGAATGGCCATCTACAAGATACCAAACCAGAGCTGCTCGGTCGATTCAGGCGCTGCTAACCACCGCTTCTAATACTTGTAAAATCCCCGTCCACTCTTTCTCCCCAACCAGCCCGCGTCCACCATCTTGATCAGCAGCGGGCACGGCCGGTACTTCGGATCGCCCAACCCATCCTGCAGCACGCGCATGATGTCGAGGCAGACATCGAGGCCGATGAAATCCGCCAGGGTCAACGGACCCATAGGATGGGCCATCCCTAGCTTGAATACCTCGTCCACCGCCTCCGCTGTTGCCACGCCTTCCATCACCGCGTACATGGCTTCGTTCAGCAGCGGCATCAGCACCCGGTTGGAGACAAAGCCCGGGGCATCGTTCACCTCAACCGGAGTCTTCTCCAGTTCCACCGCTAACTCGCGCACCGTCTGAAAAATTTCATTTGAGGTAGCCAGACCGCGGATCACTTCCACCAGCTTCATCACCGGCACGGGGTTAAAGAAGTGCATGCCGATAACCTTGTCGGGCCGTTTGGTCAAGGCCGCAAGTTTGGTGATGGAAATGGACGAGGTATTCGAGGCAAGAATGATTTCCGGCCGGCAAACCCGGTCAAGATCGCGGAAGATTTCCGACTTGATCTCGAACTTCTCGGTAGCCGCCTCCACCACGAAGTCGCAAGCCGCAAGCTTCGCCCGATCGACGACGGGCTCAATGCGCTTGAGCGCCGCGGTTTTGTCCTCGACAGAGATCTTGTTCTTCGCCACTTCGCGGTCGAGGTTCTTCCCAAGCGTCTCCATCCCCCGATCCAGAAAGCGCTGCTCCACATCGCACAACACAACCCTGTAGCCACTGCGCGCAAAGACATGCGCGATGCCATTGCCCATCGTCCCCGCGCCAATCACTCCCACCCGTTGAATGTTCATGAATCCGTCTCCGTACCGGCAATAAGAAAACCCCAGAGTCTAACATCTTGTGGATGACCTTGGCAGGAGACGTTGCAAGCAACGTCTCTACGGAGGCTTTTGAGTCGGAGCTTGCTCCGTGTCGGGCGGCGGAGCATGGCACTGAAATGATTGGCTTTTATTCCCGGTCGAGGCTTTCTTCGATTGCAACTTTGCCGTTTTTCTCTACGGTGATGACGCGATGAACGCTCTTGAATCCCGACAAAGTAATGTCGACCACGTAGTTGCCCGGATCAAGGTAAAGTTCGACCGGCGAGAACTTATCGACAATGCGGTTGTTGATGGCGACTTGCGCCCCCTTGGGCTGGGTCTTGACGCTGACTGCGCCCATTCCAGCGGTTTCGCCGCCACCGAAGAGCTTCTTGAACTTGCCGCCAATTTTGATGTCGTCGGTGTTGCCCAACGCCCGCAAACTGGGCGACAGATGGAAGGTTTGCCCAACCTGAAGATTGGCGGTTGCGGTCTCGTCCAGGTAGCCCTGCTTCTTGAACACAAAGCTGTGATTGCCAGGCTTGTCCACGCTGATCTGAGCGGGAGTGACTCGGCCGGTGTCTTTGCCGTCCATCCAAACAGCGACGCCCGCGGGGTCGCTGGTCACTGACACGGTAGCCGCCAGTTGCCCCAGTTGCACGCTGATGAAAGATTTGCTTCCCGAGCCGACATCGATACTCCGGGTTTCAGCCGTGTAACCGGGCTTGCTGATCGTCAACGTGTGCTGGCCCGGATTCAGTCCGGCAAGGTTGAACGGCGTCACCCATGCAGGATTGTTCTTTCCATCGATCTGGATCTGGGCGCCCGCCGGGGTTGAAGTGACGTTCAACTGTCCAGGAACGATTGCGGGAGCCACGGGACGAGGCTTCGCTTTCTTCTTTCCGGCTTTGTTGTACTTCGGTTCCACCGAGACTGCGGGCGGCTCCACTGTTACCGGTTCCGGAGCCACTTGCACCGAAGTCTGATTGGCTGTTGCGGTGGCCGCTTGATTTGCGTTCCCGCTCGGCTGGGCTGGCGCGCTAGCAGCCGAAGCAGGCGGTTGATTTGGAGTGGCATCATCATCCGCATTCTCGGAGTGGATGTGCCATGCCATTGCAGCCACAATCAGGACAATAATCCCGATCGCGCCCGCGATCGAAACCATGAAAAGTTGCGGCGGTGTTTTCTTGATTTCCGCAACTGCCTTCTTTGCCACTTCGCGCGGCTGCACTTTCGGCTTGTCCGGCACCGCGCCCTGGAACACGGTAGCGTGCACAGCGTCGTGCGGCGGAGGCTCATTGGCCGGCGGTGGTGGAGGCGGAGGCGCGACGTAAACTTCTTTGAGAGGCGGCAATTCATCGATCTCTGAGAAGCTGCGGCTCGCAGCTGCCCCAGCTTTCGGAGCCTCAGCCATCATCGGATCGACATGGATCGCAGGAGCCTCGATCTCGGGCTCGACAATCGTCGCCGAAGACATGCTTGCGGACGGACTTGAAGACGGGTCGACAGAGAAAGTTTCGAGGGAGGCTTCCGCGGAAGCGTTGAGGACGGGCGCAGCCTGGTCCAGGCTGGGCGTGATCAGTCCGCTCGCGCTCGCCGAATTGGAGCCGCCTGCGCTTCGTCCCGCAGCTGCAGCCTTCGCCGCCAGTGTCGGAGTTGGTGTTGGCGCCGAGACCTTGGTCGCGGGCGCCGCCGGTTTGGCCGTCGGCTTCGGCTGCGGCGTAACCGTGAGCGCCGGAGGTTTCATGGCTGGCGCAGTTGCGGCCGGCGTAGGTTTTTGCAGAGCGGGCGCCTTCTGGCCGGGTTTTGCGGCTGCTGCGGCCTTGGTCGCGCTTTCCTTGCACCGCTCCAGGTCGTTCACCAGATCCTGCCCGGACTGGTACCTTTCTTCGGGCGCCTTCGACAGCGCCTTCATGATGACCTGGCTGAGCGCGGGATGAATCTTGCGGTTTATCTGATCCGGAGCCACGGGAGTCATATCCGAGATCGATTGCCTCACCTGGTCTGCATCCTCGCCATCGAAAGCCTTGCGTTCGGTGACCATCTCGTAAAAAATTGCGCCCAAGCTGAATATGTTCGATGAGGCGACAAGCGGATCTCCGCGTAGTTGTTCGGGGGACATGTAGTGCAAAACTCCTGCAGGTTTACCAGAAGACTGCGCGGCGAAGGCACTCATGATAGAAATTCCGAAGCCCAGAACTTTCACCGTGCCGTCCCATGACACCATGATTTTCGCCGGCTCGAGCGTGTGGTGAACGACGCCCTTGGTGTGGGCGTGGTCGAGACCCTGGCAGGTTTGACGTGCGATATCCTGGAGATCCCAGATGGAGAATCCCTCTTTGCGGGCCAACATAGTAGCTACGCTGTTGCCCTGCACGTATTCCAGGGAGGCACAGAAAAGGCCGTCGACTTCTTCCGCGCCGTAGAGTAGAGCAATATTGTGGCTGTTGAGAACCTTGCTGGCTTCGGCCTCTTCCGAGAGGCTCTTTACGAGAGCCGGCCCCTGTTCGCCCAACGGTTCCAGCTTGACCGTTTTCAATGCAACCGTCTGCCCGCTCTCCGGGTCGGTAGCTTTGTAGACGGAAATTGTGTCAGAATGCGCGAGTTCGCTGAGTATTTCAAAGCGCCCGATTTTGTTCGACATTATCTTCGTAGCCTCATGAAGACAAACAACCACTCTCCCTCGGTGGGGAAGACCTCGGGCACGTCCTGGGGGTGAAGGGACGTGATCAGGATATCCGGGAGTAGGGCTAAGGTGGAGTTACGAAAGTGTTCGTAAATCCGATTGCGGGGTGAATTGGAGAAACTTTAGTACCATGTTGCTGCCCTTGGAAAGCTGAGCTGTTCTGATCTGGCCTGCCACCAGTCGCAAGATATATGAGGCCGGGAACGGCGCGCATTGTGTGATCGAGAAAAATAATTGTGATAAGTGTCGATTTCTCTTCATCTCGTTCGATATATAAATGAAGGCTGCGTTCCAATAATCGACGTTATTCGGACAGTTCAGCCCAACGCAGGAATAAATAATAAGGAGACATAACGATGAAATTCATGATGTTGGTCAAGCACCCTGAGAAATTGGACCCTCCGCCCCAGGCGCTGATGGACGCGATCGACAAGCTCAGCGCAGATGCGGTCAAGTCTGGCACATTGCTCGGCAGCGGAGGCCTCGCCCCCGCAGCGCAGAGCACTCGCGTACGAGTCTCAGGCGGAAACCTTACGGTGATCGACGGGCCTTTCGCCGAGACCAAGGAAATCGTTGGCGGATATGCCCAGTTTGAGCTGAAGTCGAAGGAGGAGGCGATCGAGGGCGCGGTGCGCTTCATGGAGCTTCACCGGAAATACTGGCCGGGATGGGAGGGCGAGACCGAAATTCGCCAGATATTCGGCCCCGAGGATTTCGCTCAACATGCAAAGGATCTGTCGCGAACGGCGTAGAGACCGCCGTAACTTTTTGTGGGTAGCGAACGTTATTAAGGTGGGCCAACGGCAGAGCGCGACCGGGATGACATTTGTCATTCCATCCCGGTGACGATCTCCACTGGTATCAGAAACCGCAGTCAGCGATTCTGTGATTGGGTAGGCAAGAGGTTGTCCGGGTCCACATCCATCGGCTATGCTTGACGTAATTGTGGAGCCCTCGTAGGTAGACTGATTTTCTTCCGGAGTTCGATCATGACTCTGACCCGTTTTGTTAGCAAGAACGCGTTCCGCAACAAGCGCCGTAGCATCTTGACCATCTTGAGCATTGGAGGGTCGCTCCTGCTCCTGACGTTCCTGATCACCATCTGGCGGAGCTTTTACGACAGCAAGCCCTCCGAAGAGTCGGCGCAACGCCTGATCGTACGCCACAAGGTGTCGCTGGTCTTCAATTTGCCCAGCTATTATCGGCAGAAGATCCAGTCCATTCCGGGCGTGAAGGAAGTAGTAAATCAGCAATGGTTTGGTGGGCAGTATAAGGATGACAAGCCGGGGAACTATTTTGCCCAGTTCGGCACCGATCCCCAAGAATTGCTGAAGGTCTACCCGGAATTCAAGCTCCCCGCGGACCAACTCGAAGCCTGGCAACATGATCGGGCCGGCGCCATTGTGGATGTGGGCTTGGCTGACAAATTCCACTGGAAAATCGGTGACCGCCTGAACATTACCGGCAAGATTTTCCCGGTCAATCTGGAGTTGACCATCCGCGGAATCTTTACACCGCCGGATCCGACCCAGTCGATTTACTTCAACAAAGATTACATTGACGAAGGTTTTCCCAAACTCAAAGGTATGGAAGGCTTTTTCGGGGTTTTGGCTGATTCGCCCGCCTCCGTACCCAAAGTGGCGGAAGCCATTGATGAGGAGTTCCGTAATGCCGACCGTCCCACCAAGACGGAGAGCGAACACGCTTTTCAGTTGGGCTTCATTGGGATGTTGGGCAACATCAAGGCCTTCATCATGAGCATTTGCCTGGCTGTGGTCTTCACTATCCTGCTGGTGTCGGCGAACACCATGGCGATGTCGATTCGCGAGCGAACACGAGAAGTCGCGGTTTTGAAGACGCTGGGCTTTACCCGCAATAGCATTCTGGGGTTGTTCGTCGGCGAGGCGGTTTCGCTGGCGCTGGTGGGAGGGTTGATCGGTTCGCTGGCCGGCTTCGTCATCGTAAGCTTGATGGCGAGTCAGGGGGGAATGTTCACCGGCATGAAGGTCACTCCGATCACAATCGCGGCAGCACTGCTGATCGCAGCGGTGGTGGGATTCGCCAGCTCCTTTATACCTTCCTATCACGCCGCGAAGGTCAACATTGTGGACGGCTTGCGTCACATCGGTTGAAAGGAAGAACGGCACCGAACCTTAAAGGACTTGAATAGAAATGGCGATCCCTCTCAGCTATAACGTGCGTAATCTGCGGCTGCGCAAGAGTCTTACCGTCATGACCGCGCTGGGAATCGCGCTCACGGTAGCTACCGCGGTTTTCATCATGGCACTGCTCGCGGGCTTGGGCCGCGCCTTTGCCACGACCGGCGATCCCCTGAATGTGTTGATGCTGCGCAAAGGTTCGGATTCGGAGTTGGCCGCGGGCGGAGTTTCGCGCGATGCGATGCAGGTGTTGAAAGACCTGCCCGGAGTCGCGAAGAACAGCACAGGCGAAGCTCTGGTTTCGGGCGAAGACATCCTGGTGGTGGTGATGCCGCGCAAGGGCGGGACGGGAGAAACCAATGTTACCACTCGCTTCCTTACCCCGCTTGGCATCGAAATGCGGCCTCAGATCCGCATCGTCGCCGGGCGCTGGTTCACTCCTGGGCAGCGGGAGGTCGTGGTCAGCAGCTCGATCAATAGGCGATTTGAGCACGCCAACATTGGCGATACCGTCCGCGTTGGCAAGGGCGATTGGCCGATCGTGGGTATCTTTGACGCCAGCGGCACGGCACACGATTCAGAAATATGGGGCGACATCAACCAGTTGGTCACGGATTTTGAACGTACGGTGTATTCTTCGGTCCTGGTCCGTGCGACCGATCCGGTTGCGGCCCTGGCTCTGAAAAACCGCGCCAACGACGATCAGCGCCTCGAACTCAATGGCCTGCTCGAACCCGACTATTATGCCTCACAGACCAAGTCGGGTGCGCCCATCAAGGTAGTGGGCTGGATCGTCGCCTTCATCATGGCAGTCGGCTCCTGCTTCGCTGCCGCCAACACGATGTACGCCGCAGTCGCCTACCGCGGACGTGAGATTGCCACCTTGCGCGTGATCGGCTTTTCGCGTCCCAGCATTCTGACTTCATTCATGCTGGAGTCGCTGTTGTTGTCCCTGCTGGGTGCGACACTCGGCATCCTCCTGATGTTGCCGTTCAATGGCATGACCACGGGAACCCAGAATCAGGTGACCTTCAGCGAGGTTGTATTCAGTCTGCAAATGACGCCAGTTGTAGTCTTCAGCGCGATCGTATTTGCCCTCATTATGGGGGTCGTAGGCGGGTTCGCTCCTGCTTGGCACGCTTCGCGCCGCGACATACTGAGCGCTCTGCGGGATTAGAAACGCCAGCCGTATTGTTAGAAGGAATTTGCATCACAGATCCGAAACCGAACCATCCTTAAGCAAAATGCCGATTGACGCAAAACACGAAGACTTGCAAAGCCTGCGCATCGATCGCACAGCGCGCGCTGGCCGCGAAGGCGAGCCTCCCGTATGGGCACGCCGCTACATCCTGATCGGAATCGGTCTGCTGGTTGTGCTGGGCGTGGTGGCGACGGCGTACCGCCTGTTATCCCATGACGCTCCTGAGGTGCAGGTGGTTCGCGCCTCGGCGCAAAACAGCGACGTGGGCGGCGTGGTCCTTTCCGCCAGTGGCTACATCGTGGCTCATCACAAGATCAATCTGAATTCGAAGGTCACAGGCCGCGTGAAGTGGATCGGGGTGGAAAAGGGCGACAAGGTCCAGGAAGGCCAGATCCTGGTGCGGCTCGAAGATGATGAATTCCGCGCCCAATACGAACAGGCCAAAGGCGCCGCCGACAATGCCCGGGCTTATCTGGAGGAATTGCAAAACGGATCGCGCCCCGAGGAAATTCAGCAAGCACAGCATAATCTCGATGAAGCCAAAGCCACGCTGGTAAACGATAAGCTTACGCTGGATCGCACTCGCGACTTGGCGAACCAGGGCGTCGTCTCGAAGCAGTCCTTCGACGACGCAACCGCGAAGTTTGAATCCGACCAGCAGCGGGTGAATTCGCTGGAGAGAACTTTCCAGCTGAGCAAGCTCGGTCCGCGCAGAGAGGAGATTGCGCGGGCGCGCGGCGCCCTCGAACAAGCTCAGGGGCAGGCGGATTATACCAAGTCTTTGCTCGACGCTACTGTGATCCGCGCACCGGTTACGGGAACAATTCTCGAGCGGGCCGCCGAAAAAGGTGAGCTTGTAACTTCGGGATTTGCCAGCACCGCCGAGGGCGGTCCGCAAGGTCTGGTCGTTTCCCTGGCCGATCTGAACGACCTTCAAGTGGAACTCGACATCGCGCAGGACGATTTCGCGAAGCTGGGTCCGAAGCAAAAAGGTGTGGTGACGGTGGACGCGTATCCTGACCTCAAGTGGGATGGGGTCATCGCGGAAATCTCGCCGCAAGCTAATCGGGCCAAGGCGACCGTGCAGGTGAAAGTGCAGATTCTCAACCCAGATTCCCACTTGCGGCCGGATATGAACGCCACCGTTAAATTTCTGGCGGACGAAGCCAAGCAGACGAGCACGCAACCGCAGGGGGTTTTTGTGCCCACCCCCGCAATTCATGATCGCGACGGCAAGAAGGTCGTCTTCCTCGCGTTTGACGGGAAGGCAGTGTCCCATGAAGTTAAAATTCTGTCGCAACGCAGCGGCGGCGTTCTGGTGCAAGGCCTCAACGGCGGCGAGGACGTCATCATTTCTGCGCCGCAAGAGTTGAAAGACGGCGAAAAAATCAAGATCAAAGGACAGTCATGAGCGCAGCGACCATTCCCCATACCGCAGTTCAAACCAAGGTGGTTCAGGCCCGCAACGTCAGCAAGATCTTCAAGCGCGACGCGTTCGAGGTCAAAGCCCTCGACGACGTTTCCATCGAGATCGGCGGTGGTGAATTTCTGGCTCTGATGGGCCCGTCCGGCTCGGGCAAGACGACGCTTCTGAATATGATTGCGGCCATTGACCGGCCCACGTCGGGAGAACTGCTGGTACTGGGCGAGAATATATTCCGCTTTGGCGATTCGCAGTCCGCGCACTGGCGCAACGTGCATATCGGTTACGTGTTCCAGACGTTCAACTTGATTCCCGTATTGACCGCGTTCGAGAACGTCGAACTCCCGCTGCTGTTGACCAAGCTGAATGCTCAGCAGCGGCGCGATCACGTGATGACCGCGCTGAAACTGGTTGGCTTAGAGGAACGCGTCGGCCATCTCCCGAAGCAGCTCTCCGGCGGGCAGGAACAAAGAGTGGCAATTGCGCGAGCGATCGTCAGCGATCCGACGCTGCTGCTGGCCGACGAACCCACCGGCGACCTCGATAGCCATTCCGCTACCGAAGTGCTCGAGATCCTGAAGCGTCTGAATGAAGATTTTCACAAAACCGTCGTGATGGTGACGCACGACCCTCATGCGGCGTCTTATGCGCACGTCACCCGGCATCTGGAAAAAGGAATGCTGCTGCCGGCGTAGCCCAGAAAACCTGCGGCTGGTGAGACCTTGCTCTGCAACGTCTAAGACGCAGCAAGCTGCGTATCCACAGTCTAAGAGAGCGGCGCGCTCGCCACTTGGTGTTGCTCCAGGGGAGCTGGATCGGCAACCCACTGCCACGCCCGCCGGCCGTTCTCGCGCATCAAGCTTAACGCTTCGCCGTATTCCACTAACCGGTTGAGTACCGTCGTCACCGAAGCCAGCGGATCTTTATGCCGAAGCAGTACAGCAGGAAGACGCTGCTGAATTTGTTCACACACTTCGCGTACCGCGAGCGGCCGTCCTGCTTCCATCAAGACCATGCGACAGGCTTTCGTAAAACCCGGCTGCCGTCCGCCGGTCTTGCGGTCGACTAACTCCAACAAATCTTCACCTAGAATCTCGTCGCCAAACAAATTCGCGAGGCCCGAGATCGTCTGCTTCAGCGTACCAATGCGTTTCATGATTTCAGCGCGCTGACGCATCAGCTGACGAAGTTCTTCATGCGCCGTTTTGACCACTTCTTGGACGTGAGGATCCACCGTATGTAGAAGGGTTCCATTGCTCGCGCCGTTGCTGCCATTCGCTCCGTACTGCATAACCTCACCCCCGAACTTGACTGACTGGTGCCGATCTCCCTTTAGCTGTCGCACACCTTTCCTGCCCCTAGATACGCAAAGAGGTGCTCCCCTGTTCCATTGGAACCAAATCTGGTTGTGCGAGTTGTATACATGTTCATTACCGGGGCGCCAAGGGCTAATTCATTACTGATTCATTACCCAAACTGATTGCTTAGTTGGACGTTAGGACTCAGGAAAGGTGAGACAATTTACAAGAATGTGACAGGAAGTACGGAAGCGCGGACCAACAGTGCTTCTCTGAGGACGGAGCGTGAGCGCTAGCGCGCACTCATGTTCGCAAATGAACAGTAGACCCAGCACTGAGCGCTTAGCACTCGGCATTCAGCACTTAGCTTTTACATCTTTGCTGCCGAACACCGTGCACAGATCAGAATGCCAAACGCGAAGTGCCGCTAATAAATCACTGCGTAGAAGTTCTCCGGGTATCCAGAGTCAGCGGCCCAACCCCAAAATGGGAGATCAGCAGCGCGCCTCCCACCGTGGTCACGTTCTTCAGAAACATAGCCATTTGCATTTGCGCCGTCATTGGGTTTTTCTTTGCCCAGAAATTGTGCATCATTGACGTGACTGGGACAAGGAAAAGCACGAGCAGCCAGGCCCCGATCTTGGCTCCCGGTATCCCAGCAGAATACTCAGGCCTCCCGTCAGTGCGAGGATTCCAGACGCTGGAACCAACAACCTCGCCATGGGCACACCCACATTTGCTGCATAAGCGATTTCCTGCTGAGAGGAGTGCATGAACCCTGACATCACAAAAATGGCGGACAACAGGATTCGTCCTGCAAGTGTGCCAAAAGAACCCGAGGACGCCCGTTCATTCCAATCCGTAGCATTCAATGCCGTGGCAGCTTCTGATCGTTTCGATGAAGTTGCAGTCGAGCTAGTGGCCATATCGGTCCCTCCTTTCAGATTTTCTCGGAGCGAAACGCTCCCGTTATGAAGTGGAAGTAATCCAGCGATGGTGGTTACTTTAAATAACTACTCGTTTTTGAATAGTAGATATTCTAAAGTATCTTAGTGAGGTGAACGTGCGCCGCAATGCTCAATCGCCCACGCCATGCCCCATGGGTGGATTACTCGAGATCCTTGCCCGCCCTTGGATCATGCATATTCTGTGGGCTTTATCTACAAACGGACCTGCTCGCTTCGGAGCTCTTCGCCGCCAGATCGAAGGCATCTCCCCCCGCGTCTTGACAGACCGGCTGCGCCTTCTCGAACTGCGGGGATTCATTTATCGGGACTACGAACCAACCATCCCGCCGTCCGTGACCTACGGGATTACGAAACGCATGAGGGATATTGAGAAGGTGCTGGCTGAGTTGGACCAACTGGCGCGAACCTGGCAGCAAGTGGATGTACCGGCACTGCCGCCCAACCGCAAGGACTCCGAAGGCGAAGCGGCCTCCTCACCCTGAGTTAGCGCTTCCCACGCGGTTTTTCTTGACAAAAGTAACATACCTGTTAGAGTGCGGCAAAATGCTTCACGCAAGAACACTTGATGAGGGGACCCAGGTATGAAGAACGTTTACGAGGTTCTGAGGCAGAAGGAACTCGAACTGGCGCGGTTGGAGAAGGAAGTCGAGGCGCTGCGAGTGGCAGCTCCCTTGCTTTCCGACGACAAAGAATCGGTGCTTGAAGCCACCAGCAATAAGCCCACGTTAGCCAGTCCCACAACGGCGCAGCAGCCCATCCGCATCCCGCAGGCGGCCGTGAATGCAAGCCCGCAAACAGCGCGCGCAGCTGGCTGGGAAGACACAGCCAAGCGCTGGCCATAGACCGGCAGGCAAATGAAAGACTGTCCACCCGCTCTCGGGCGTGTGTTGGGAACGTCTTGATCGGCTCGAGATCACGCCTCGGGCTTTCTTGTGCTGCGCTGGTTCTGATCGTACCGGTACCCAGGAGAGTTCCACGCTGAGGAAATCCGCCACCGAAGCAATGCTATACTCCACCCAATAACTCTGGCCGAATCATTTCCCGATTACGCCTTCAGCGGAAGACGAAACAGGGGCGGTGTGCTCGTGCAGGCAGAGGCTATGCCGTGAGTGCAGCAGCGACGCAGGCGCCGGTTCCAGAGGTTACAAACACGCGCCGCGTGCCTCGTTTTCCTTTGGCCGTTCCCGCGGATGTTACCGTCCTGCGATCGGGGATTCCCTACTCCATTCCTGGACGTTCGGTCACTCTTGGGGAGCGTGGTGTCGGTTTGGTGCTGGCTGGCGAGCTTCGTCCAGGGGATTCCGTAGGGATCGAGTTTCGCTTGCCCGATGCCGGAGGGCGGTTTCGCCTGAAGGCGGTGGTGCGCTATCAGGCTCTGCTCCATTGTGGCCTTGAGTTTGTAAATCTTACCTCCGAACAACAGACGCTGATCGAGCACTGGACGCGAAAGAAGTCGGTCGGCAGTGCAACAACATTGGGGGCAGCTGCAAGTAGTCAATCCTCCGCTCCCCCGATCACAGCTACAACAGCTCCTTTGGTCTTGTCACCCGGTCGCAGGACCCGCAGTGAGAGATTCCGGCGCGCGTTATGGTCAGTGGTTGTCGGCTTCCTTCTCCTTGGCGGATTGGCCGCGTGGCGCTGGCACAGGGCATGGGGCGAACTGGAATCGCGGATTCCGGCGAGCAAGCCGCTTTTGGATCAGGCGCCTGCCTATGTTCCCGCGGAGGTGATGGAGCGACTGGTAACCCACAAGATCCAGCCGATTTATCCTGAAGGCGCGAGGCAATTGAACATTCAAGGAGTCGTCGTTCTCGAGACGCTGATCGGACCGGACGGAACCGTAATTGATGTGCGTCCCATAAGTGGTCCGGAGGAACTCACCGCCGCGGCCGTGGACGCGGTGAAATGGTGGCGCTTCCAACCTTACCGGACGAATGGTCAGGCTGTGGAAGTGGAAACCAGGCTGGCTGTCGAGTTCCGAGGAAATTAGTGGCTCGCGATTTTTCTCTCAGTTACTTGGATGTGATGCGGTGCTTGCGAAAGGCGTGCAGAATCATCGCACTGCTGATCGCGAAACTGCCGACGGCTCCGAGCGCCATCACCTCGGCCATCTGCCAACTCAAACCCAGGAAATCCGCAAACAGCGCAGCCATGGCGAACCCGACTCCAAGGATGTTTAACCACACCGGCGCCTGCACCGCAGCGCTGTGCGCGCGATTGTAGTAGCGAAGTTGCAGAAGCACTGCGGCCAGTCCGATCGCAGATACAACGACTACCGCCAGTGGGCTGAAAAAAGCGCTGCGCCGGGTGTACATCACAACCACACCGAGTCCGCAGCAGAGTAAAGCGGAGGCAATCACGGTCCAGCGGCGGGAGTTGGGTCGGCTGTCGGGCACGAGGATTGTTCCTCGCATTTATACAGGGGTTTGGCGGCGGTTTCAAACCGTTGAGCCTCTGAGGCCGTAAAGACCAGCGAGGGGCATTGCAAACTAACGCTCTGCGGCGAACTCACAATCATGGGAAATTTGGGGACTCCGGGCTATCCTCCTGCGCCCGCGATCCACTCCGCTTGCCGGACGCCGCCGTGGCTCACCGCGTAGAGCACCAGTTCAACCCGGCTGGAGATCCCCAGCTTGTCGAAGATGTGGAACAGATACTTCTTCACGGTATGTTCGCTAAGCCCAAGCTCACGCGCAACCTCGCGATTGCTGAGCCCATCCGCCACCAGAGCCACGACCTGTTCCTCTCTCGGCGTCAGTAACTTAATTCCGCGCGCGTTGACCATCCGCAAAGAAGGTACCTGGGTTACCGTCTCTACCAGATATTGCAACTGCTCGCTGTTAGCCCACACTTGGCCCTGATGAACGCTCTGGATGCACTTGCATAACAACCGGAACGGGCAGTCGGCAAAACAGAACAGCCCTTTGACGCCGGAGCGGAAAGCGTTCACCACCGAATCCCGATTGGATTCGCCCAGAACCAGAACTTTCGCGATGTGGGGATGGGCCAGATGCAAGCGCCGAACGTTGGCCATATCCTGCCCCGCCAGTTGGGGATGATCGGCATTCATGAGAACGACATCGACAGGAGAGTCTGCGATGGCATTCAGGATGACGCTCATATCCACGCCGCAAGACGTCACCCGGAATTCCGGGCGCCGGCGCAACGCGCCCACCAACAAGTGGCTCTGCATTTGATTGGAGTCGGCGACCAGAACGCCGATCGTACTCGAAGTAGCAATGCGTGCAGATCTCATAAATTCACATTTCCGTTATAACCATTCCGTTAATCATAAAGGTGGACGCGATTTAAACGCTGTGACGTTGCCACGCCCTGGCGAACTTTATTTGTGTGGAAAACTTCGGGAAAAACCCGATACGAATCACGCTTTCCCAATATTGCACTGCGGGTGGTTGATAGCAGATGTTGGTCATTGCCGGGCGCGGGAGGCGTGCGTCAGCGAACCTGTCAGGTTGTATTCGTCAAGTCCACTTTAGCGGGTGCAACCAAAGTAGCGGGTGGGTCGAGAGCCAAGACTGCGCTTTCGCCTTGGGTTAAGTCTCTGACCTCACAGCCCACCGCGCTGACAGAGGACGATTGCTGCCCCATGCGGATGGAGCCGCGCTAGCTACTTTTGAGGACGGCGCTTCCCATGTCTTGTCACTTCCGGCCGGCCAAGATAAGTTCAACAGGTTGACACTCCTACAGAAAGGCGGTAGTTCCTCGGAAGCGAGTCGAGGCCTGAACGGACAATGAAGATTAACCTTAGATCGGCCTGTTGCGTTCTCGCCCTCACCTGCTGCATCGCGCAGCGGGGGTTGATGGTGGCCATGGCTCAGGAGCAACCGCCAAGCGTGGCTGTTGAACCAACTGGACCAGCGGTAGCCACGAAATCCGGTGTGGCGGACGGTGCTGGGACCTTGGGTTCGACGAGTCCAGCCCTGACGGGGGTGCGCCGTCCGCTCTATCGGCTGTGCAAGAGTGATGTGGTGGAAATTGCTTTCACATTCTCGCCGGAGTTCGACCAAACCGTGAGTGTTCAGCCTGACGGTTACATTGCCTTGAAGGGCATGAGGCAGTTGTATGCAGAGGGCACGACCGTTCCCGAACTGCAAGCAGCCGTCGGCCGGGCATACGCAGGCGTGTTGCGTGATCCGGAGGTCGCGATCGTGCTCAAGGACTTCGACAAGCCGTATTTCATCGTTGGCGGCGAGGTGAACCATCCCGCTAAGTATGAACTGCGCTCCGACCTCAGTGTGACCGAAGCCGTAGCCGTCGCGGGAGGCTTCACCCCGCGAGCCAAACACTCTCAGATCGTACTGTTTCGGCGGGTTTCCGATGATCTCGTCGAGTCCAAATTGCTGGACGTAAAGGCCATGATGAAATCACGAACGTTGGCGGAAGACGTTCACCTCAAGCCCGGCGACTTTTTGTTCGTACCGCAAAATATGATTTCGAAGATCAAACAGTACTTGCCCACTTCCAGCCTGAGCATGTACGCGAGTCCAACACAGTTCTAGAAGGAGCAGGGCGCGACCAATCGGGGCGAATCCCCGGCGATCAAGAACCAACAGAACCAGAAATGAGCGTTTGGACTTTCATATGCCGGAGGAACTCAGACTCATCCCGAGATCGGCACGCGTGCCTCCCCCGACCCTGCGCGACTTGCTCGCGGTCGTATTTCGGCAACGTCGGCTGGCGCTGACCGCGTTTGTCGCAGCCTTCCTTGCAATTGTTCTCTATGGACTGATCGCTCCTCCGTATCAGGCAGAAATGAAAGTGCTGGTCAGGCGCGGCCGTGTCGATCCCGTGGTTACTTCGACGCCGAGCCAGCCGGAATTCGAACGCGAAGGTGTCACCGAAGAGGAATTGAACTCTGAGGTCGAACTACTGCACGACGAGGAAATCTTGCGGACCGTCGTTCGCCGTGCGGGCCTGATTGGCGCTTGTGCTGATGGCTGAAGCCTACCTTCACCGCTGGCTGGGAACTTTCGAGAAATGCGTCGATCACTTCCTCACCCCCAGCCACTTCGCGAAGAAGAAACTCATGCAGAACGGTTTCAACCCCGAAAAGATTACAGTTCTTCCCCACTTCCAGCAGTTGCCGCCCCAATTGCCGCCAGGTGCGGGGTCGAATGCGCCCATTCTCTACTTCGGCCGCTTGTCGCCGGAAAAAGGAGTAGCGGACCTCCTGCGCGCGATGAAACACGTCCCCCAGGTCCAACTTCAGATCGCCGGCGATGGACCCCAGCGATCGGAACTCGAAAGCCTCGCTCGTGAGCTCTGCCTGACCAACGTGAAATTTGCCGGCCACGTGGGCGGCAAAGTCCTGCAGCACATGATCGCCGCGTCTCGCTTCACGGTCTTGCCCTCGCGCGCCTACGAAACCCTCGGTAAAACCATTCTCGAATCCTACGCCTGGGCACGTCCGGTGGTAGCGTCCGATCTCGGCTCACGGCGCGAGCTGGTTGACCAGGGTGAGACCGGGCTTCTGTATCCGCCAGCGAACGTGGAGCAATTGGCGAAGGCCATCTCCTTTCTTGTCGAGCGCCCAGATCTGGCTGCCCGGATGGGCGTCAGCGGACGCCGATTCGTGGAAGCCCAGCACACACCCGAAGCTCACTATCGCGCCTTGATGCGCCTGTACGCCCAGATGAGACCATGGCCGCGCAAAACGAGAAAGATCCCCGCCCTTCCGGCTGCCCCCCTGCCGCTCCGCGTTGCGTTCATCGGCGGACGCGGCATGGTTTCAAAATACAGCGGCATCGAGACCTATTACGAAGAAGTCGGCAAGCGGCTGGTCCAAATGGGCCATCACGTAACCGTATATTGCCGCAGTTACTTCACTCCCCCCATGTCCACGCACCAGGGGATGCAACTGGTTCGCCTGCCCACCTTTCGCTCAAAACACCTGGAGACCTTCGTGCATACCTGGCTGAGCACCATCCACGTAATGTTCAGCGGTTGCGACATCGTGCACTACCACGCCCAGGGCCCGGCGCTGTTCTCTTTCTTCCCGCGCCTGGTTGGGAAGAAGACGGTGGTCACGGTTCAGGGACAAGATTGGCAACGAAAAAAGTGGGGGCCGGTTGCTTCGTTCACCCTGCGCCTGGGAGAACTCGCCTCCGCGCGTCTTCCCAACCGCACCATGGTCGTCTCTCAGGCTCTGCAGCGCCATTACCAGACGGCCTATGGGATTCAACCCACCTACGTACCCAACGGCTCCATGATCCGTAAGCGGGTGGCGCCGTCGCAAATTCCGGAATGGGGGCTTGAGCCAGACAATTACATTCTCTTTCTCGGAAGATTCTCTCCCGAAAAAAATTGCCATCTGCTGGTCGAAGCGTACGAAAGGCTCGATACCTCCGCCAAGCTGGTGCTCGCCGGCGGCTCCAGTCACACCAATGCCTACGTTGATGATTTGCGCAAGCATCAGAGCGAACAAGTGCTTTTCCTGGACTGGGTCCACGGCGCGGCCCTGGACGAGTTACTGACGAATGCTGCTCTGTTCGTCCTGCCGTCCGATATAGAAGGCCTCTCGCTGGCCCTGCTGGACGCGATGGGAGCCTCGGTCTGCGTGTTAACCAGCAACATTCCCGAAAACCGCGAAGTCATCGAGGGCACCGGCTTCACCTTCCAGCCCGGAGACGCAAACGATCTGGCGCGTATGCTGCGTTTCCTTCTCTCCGACCCGCAAGCCCGGGCCGCGGCAGGACGAAGCGCGCAAGCCCGGGTTCGGGAGCGTTATCTATGGCCCCGAATCGTCACCGAGATAGGACACTCCTATGTGGAATTGACCGACCGAACCCCAGCGCTGGAGCCGTACCCATGCAGGCCCCTGGTAGAAGGACCGTCCCACTCCGAGCGCTCGCCGATACGCACATAGCTCTGGACGCCCCCGTCCGCACAGCCAGCGAAGCACTGGCAGCGTTCCTATCACAATTTCGCACGAGGCAACTGAGAGCCGGGCTTCTTTTTCACGAGGTCCCCGACTCCCCTTGTCACTCCGACCCTTACCCTCCCTTTCACTCCGACCACTACCTTAACCTTTGTCATTCCGAGCGAAGCGAGGGATCTGCTTTCCGCCCCCGCACCGTGGCACAGCCCGCTCACTGTCCTCCGGTCGGTAAGCATGCTAAGCAGACCAAGCCCAAGCGGGGCAAAAGATCACTTTCTCACGCGCACCCCATCTTAGGCGGCACTTACAATCGGGGCGTCGTGTACGAAAACACGTCACGCTCCCCACGCCTCCGGCACCGCTGGAGCTTTCTCATTGACTCGGCGTTTCCAATCAGATAATCTACATTAAGTATGCGTTATCTATTGGATAATGCGCGTTCTTTGACAATCCGATTCAGGCAAGCGCGCATATGCCCCTGCAAAGCGACCTCGTTGTATCCCGCCGCAACGGCAGGAGTCCCGGCGGGACAACTTACCATAGCCCAGCGTTTCAACGCTGGGTCTAGGCAAGAAAGACGACCAAGTCCCGGAGGGACAACTGAGGTCTCATCCCCGCTCAGCGCGGCGAGACCCAGAACCTCTAGGCTAAGTCACTCAGTTCCACAAGAGGACTGCAGGGTCGACAGGGGCCGCGTAACTCCCATGTTGTCTAGATTTTGCGTGTAAGTCCTTAAAACTCAAAGATCTAGCACATAGTCATAAAATAAACCGTGTGTTTTCAAGATTTTGCACATGGCAGGGGGAGGGGGGGTACCCAGCACTAAACAGTAAACTCTGCTCCAAAACCGGAAATACCGAGGAATCTGGTGAACTGGGAAAACTGCAATCCTAGCCTCGCGGGCGATCGCAGGAGCGGGCCAACAAGCACCCTCCCGGCTAGTCCTTGCCCGCGCCGGCTGGCTGGATCTCTTCCACGTCTACCCAACTGGTGGGATACACGCCCGTGTAGCAGGCCGTGCAGTAACTGGTTCTTTCGCCATCCCCGCAAGCCTTCTTCAGCCCCGGGAGCGAGAGATAGGCCAGCGAGTCCGCCCCGATGAACTCGCGAATCTCTTCCACCGACTTGTTGGCACCGATGAGTTCTTTCTTGGAAGGCGTGTCCACCCCATAGAAGCAAGGCGAAATCGTGGGCGGACACGAAATGCGGAGATGAACTTCCTTCGCGCCCGCGCTGCGAACCATGCGCACGATCTTGCGGCTGGTGGTGCCGCGCACGATCGAGTCGTCAATCAGCACCACGCGCTTGCCCGCCAGCAGGCTGCGCACCGGATTGATCTTCAGCTTCACCCCAAAGTCGCGAACGCTCTGTTGCGGCTCGATGAAAGTACGTCCCACGTAGTGATTGCGGATCAACCCGAAGCGAAAAGGAATGCCGCACTCCGCCGCATAGCCCATGGCCGCGGTGACGCCGGAGTCCGGGACCGGAACCACGATGTCGGCCTCCGCCGGAGCCTCGCGAGCCAGTTGCCGCCCTAACTCCTCCCGGCTCTCCTGCACCGCCCGCCCAAACACCAGGCTGTCTGGACGCGAGAAGTAGACGTGCTCAAAAATGCAGCTCGATTGCGCCAGCGCCGGAGCATAGAAGCGCGAAGTAATTCCCTCGGGACCGACGACGATCAACTCGCCCGGTTTCACGTCACGCTCGAAAGTAGCGCCGATCAGATCGAATGCACAGGTCTCTGACGCGAACACGATCGTATCCTGCCTCTCGCTGCCCTGCGACGGAATCCTTCCCATTGCGAGGGGCCGGAAACCGCGCGGGTCGCGGGCCGCAAAGATCCGGTCCGGACTGATCATGACCAGCGAGAACGCACCCTCGACCCGGCGCAGCGCGTCCGCGATCGCCTCGGGCAGCGTTTGCTCCTTGGAGAGCGCGATCAGGTGCATAATCACTTCGGTGTCGCTGTTGGTCTGAAAAATAGAACCCTGGCTCTCCAGCCGATGGCGGATGTCCTGCGCATTCACCAGGTTGCCATTGTGCGCCAGCGCCATCCTGCCCTTGTTGGATTGCACCATGATGGGCTGCGCATTCAGCAGCGCCGAGTCGCCCGCAGTCGAATAGCGGGTGTGCCCAATACCCAGCGTACCCGGCAACTTCGCGAGAACCGACTCCTGAAAAATATCGGCGACCAGACCCATGGCTTTATGCATATGCAAAGCCATGCCGTCCGAGGTCACAATGCCCGCCGACTCCTGGCCTCGGTGCTGAAGCGCGTGCAGTCCCAGGTACGCAAGCTTCTCGGCCTCGGGATGGGCATAAATTGCTACCACCCCGCACTCGTCCCGAAATTTGTCGAAAGGCATCTAGCTCACACTCCTCAACGCCGCCTCCAGTGCCCCTTCGAAAGCCTCGCGCAACTGGCTGACCATCGCCGACACGATCACCCGGCCATCCAGCTTGATCTCCACTTGATCGGAAACAGTCTCACCGATCACTTCCGTGGAAAACCGATACTTTGCCGCCACCTGTTGGATTCCCGCGATATCGCCCCGGTCGCACGAGATCACGATGCGGCTGGCATCCTCGCCGAACAGAACAAACTCAGGCGGCAATCCTAGCGATGCGAGATTCACTCGCACGCCGAAGCCGTTCGCGAAAGTAGATTCCGCAAGCGTAACCGCAATGCCGCCTTCCGAGCAATCATGCGCGGACTCGATCAGGCCCGCAGAGATCATTTCGACGACCGCCTTCTGCAAAGCTGCCTCTCGCTCCAGTTCGAGCGCAGGAGGAAATCCCCACACGGTCCCCAGGATTTCCTTCGCATACTCGGACGAACCAAACTCGGACTCCGCATCCGTAAGATCGCCCGGCTCCGAAGCACGCAGCAGAACAAGAGCACGGCCCGGCTCGCGGAAGTGTGGAAATACAGCATTGTGAACGTCATCAAGAATGCCGACGATTCCGATCACCGGCGTCGGATAGATTCCTTCGCCCAGGGTTTCGTTGTAGAAGCTGACGTTGCCGCCGGTAATCGGAACGTCGAGTTCCTCGCAGGCTTTAGTGATGCCATCGATCACTTTCGAGAATTGCCACATAATTTGTGGCTTCTCGGGATTGCCGAAGTTCAAGCAGTTGGTCGCGCCGACTGGGGTTGCGCCCGAGCAGGCCACGTTGCGAGCCGCATCGGATACGGCATGCATCGCTCCAAGCTGCGGATCGAGATAGCACCAGCGGCTGTTGCCATCGAGCGCCATCGCGAGCCCGCGTTGCGAGCCTTTAATGCGGATCACGCCTGCGTCCCCAGCTCCGGGCCCCTCGACCGTATTGGTCTGGACCATGTGATCGTACTGCTGCCACACCCAACGCTTGCCGCAAATGTTCGGGCTGGCCAGCAGGCGCTTGAGATTGCTGGTGAGATCGCCCGCTTCGGCGAGCCGGATCGATGCGGGCATCTCCCGCGGCACCGGCGGCTCCCATCTTTCCAGTGGACGCTTGTACACGGGCGCGTCGTCGGTGAGGGCTTCATTCGGAATCTCGGAAACAATCTCTCCGTGGTGGAGCACACGCATCTTTCCGTCGCTCGTGACGCGTCCGATCTCGACCGCGTCAAGACCCCACTTCTGGAATACGCGGAAGACTTCGTCTTCACGGCCTTTTTGCGCCACCAGCAGCATGCGCTCCTGGGATTCGCTGAGCATGATCTCGTAGGGAGTCATGCCGGTTTCGCGCTGGGGAACACTGTCGAGCTCGATCTCGGTACCGACGTGGCCGCGCGCTCCCATCTCGCAGGTGGAGCAGGTCAGACCCGCCGCGCCCATGTCCTGAATGCCAACGATCGCGCCCGTCTGCATGGCTTCAAGGCAAGCTTCGAGCAGCAGCTTTTCGAGAAAAGGATCGCCGACCTGAACATTTGGGCGCTTCGCCTCGGAAGCCTCGCTGAATTCTTCGCTGGCCATCGTGGCGCCGTGAATGCCGTCGCGTCCGGTTTTCGATCCCACGTAAATGACCGGATTGCCTTCGCCCGCAGCTTTCGCGTAGAAGATTTGATCGCGCTGCACCAGTCCCATGGCGAAAGCATTTACCAGCGGATTGCCCGAATAGCAAGCTTCGAATTTGGTTTCACCGCCGAGGTTGGGCACGCCGAAACAGTTTCCGTAAGAGGCAATGCCGCTGACTACGCCTTCGAGCAGCGAGTGGTTCTTGTGAATCTCCGATTGAGTGGGCGCTGCTTGGGTGGTTCGGACACTCTTGTCCGCCGCCGTTGATGGAGCAATCGGCCCGAAGCGCAACGAATCCATCACCGCGACCGGCCGCGCTCCCATAGTGAAAATGTCGCGCAGAATCCCGCCCACGCCGGTGGCCGCTCCCTGGAATGGTTCGATGAACGATGGATGATTGTGCGATTCGATCTTAAAAGCGCAGGCCCATCCATCGCCGATGTCGATGATGCCCGCATTCTCACCCGGCCCTTGCACAACACGCCGGCTGCGCGTTGGCAGCCGCTTGAGATGTACGCGGGAAGATTTGTAGGAGCAATGCTCGCTCCACATCACGCTGAAGATGCCAAGCTCGGTGATGGTCGGCTCACGTCCGCCAAGAAGTTGTTTGATCTTCTCGTATTCTTCAGGCGTGAGGCCGTGCTCGCGAACGATTTCTGGAGTGATGGCAAGAGTAGGGACCGTGGTCATGAGGAAACACTATTGTCGCATTTTGGTGCGGAGCTGGATAGAGAAAGCTTTTTCGCGGTCCCTGCCCGCTCTGCGGGGGTTCTCGGCGCCCTCCGCGATTTAAGACTTTACTGTTTGCGAAATCAAACCTTAAAACGCCGAGGGCGCAGAGAACAGCCGCAGAGTGCGCAGAGAAACCCGACTTCACGTCTCATCCAGCTTGGGAGGACGATTCTCGCTCAAGGCCGTCGAAGCGCGACGCTATACTGTCCACACAATGAAGTCCGTCATCGTCGGCACCGCAGGCCATATCGACCACGGTAAAACCGCGCTAGTGAAGGCGCTGACCGGCATCGATGCCGATCGCCTTGAGGAAGAAAAGCGCCGCGGCATCACTATCGATATTGGCTTTGCCAATCTGGAATTGCTTATGCCCGGTGGCGAAACTCTGCGGCTGGGGTTCGTCGATGTGCCCGGGCACGAACGCTTTGTGCGCAACATGCTGGCTGGAGTTGGCGGGATCGATCTGGTGCTGCTGGTGATTGCGGCCGACGAATCGATCAAACCGCAGACTCGCGAACACTTCGATATCCTCCGCTTGCTTTCGGTGCGGCGTGGCATCACCGTGTTGACCAAGTCCGACGCCGTCGATCGGGAAACGTTGGATGTTGTGCGCCTGGAGGTGCAGGACTTCCTGCGCGAGTCGTTTCTCGGTCAACCCAACCCCATCGTGGCAGTCAGTTCGCTGACCGGCGCCGGAATCGATGATCTGAAGCGCGAACTCGTGAAAGCCGCGGGCGAGGTTCCGGCGAAAGATTCGAGCGCGATTGCTCGTCTGCCCATCGATCGCGTGTTCACCATGAAAGGCTTTGGCACCGTGGTCACGGGAACACTGGTCTCCGGCACCATCCATAAAGAAGACGAGTATGAGGTTTTCCCCACCGGGAAGCGGGTACGAGTGCGCGGCCTTCAAGTGCATGGAAAGTCTGCGGAGCTGGCGCTGGCTGGACAGCGAACCGCATTAAACCTCGCGAGCGCGACCACGGAAGAGCTGGCGCGCGGGATGACGCTCGCTCCCCCTGAAACTTTTCATGTAACCTCCCGGGTGGACGTGGAGCTTTCGCTGCTGCCTTCTGCCAAACCGCTGAAAGACCGCGCTCGCGTGCACTTCCACTCCTACACTTCCGAGACCATTGCCACTGTGGTGCTGTATGGCAAGAAGCAAGCAGGTCCAGGCGAAAACGCCTTCGCGCAACTACAGTTGAGCGCGCCCACGCTGCTGTTGCCGGGAGATCGTTTCATCATGCGACAGTTTTCGCCGGTGATCACGATTGGCGGCGGCGTGGTGGTCGAGAATGCTCCCCCGAAGAGAGTGCGGGACACAACGGCATACGCCCAGTTCCTTAGGATTCTCACGGAAGAATTGAGGGCCGGCATGTTGCGTGCCCGGGTGACCGCGAGCGGCGCCAGAGGGCTGGGCATTGCGGAAGCGGTGGCTCGCACGGGCTGGCTTGCACAACAGATTACTTCCGGGGTCGCAGCGAATCCTGAGATTGTCCGCATTGGCGACATTTTGATCTTCAAGCCGGCTTTAGACGCGGTTCGAAAAGACCTTATTTCCGCTCTCGAAGCTTTTCATAAACATAATGCTCTGGTCTCCGGCATGAGCAAGGAAGAATTGCGGGGACGTTTTTCCGAGGTGACGCCGACGGTTTTTGAGAGCGTGTTCAGCGAGCAGTTACACGCTAAGAAGATCGAACTTGCGGGCGAACTGGTCCGCTTGGCGGGACGTGGAGTGGTGATGAAGGACGAAGAGGCCGAGTCGAAGAAGATCATCGAGTCGGCATTCGCGACCGCCGGCCTTAAAGTGCCCGCACTGAAGGACGTGCTCGCGGGATTGAAGGTGGACCGCACGCGGGCGCAGAAGATCGTGACCTTGCTGCTGCGCGACAAAGTTCTGCTCAAGATTTCAGATGACCTGGTCTTTCATCAGAGTGCGCTCGCCGATCTCCGCCAGCGCATGGCGGCGGAAAAAGCGAAATCGCCAAAGCTCGATGTGGCACGCTTCAAGGATCTGACCGGAGTAAGCCGCAAGTATGCGATTCCTCTGCTGGAGTATCTGGACCGCGAGCACGTGACAAGGCGAGTGGGGGATGAGCGGGTGATTTTGTAGGGAGCTGTCAGCCATCAGCCGTCAGCATTTACTCTGGACTATTTAGCACTTGGTCTAGGCTCTCCTGATGCCGGCACAAACCTCAGGGGTGGAATGGACCCCGAATTTGAGACAGCCAGTTAAGCCCTGTACCGCTGGGCCGAGATGTGGAGACCACCGACTCGGCCCACGCCTGGAGAGTGTATCCCAGCCTGGCGGCTTCCTCGGTAGTGAGCACGATCAACCAGCTCTGGCTGGCCGACCATCACCTACATCCGCCTGCTGGAGGAGTTCATCTATCTGGCCGTCATTCTGGACGCGTTCTCGCGGCGGGTGATCGGCTGGGCGCTGGTGACGTCGAACTTGGCAGAGGCGCAAGCATAGAAAGAGGGAGACGGATGGAAGGTCGCACAACCAGACGACGACCTTATTCGCGGAAAGTGGTGGGAGCTTTATGGCGACGCAACGCTAAACGAGATCGAAGACCAGGGGGACTCATCCAACCAAGACCCGAAGATCGCCGAGGCGAATCTGCGCCAATCCCGGGCGGCGATTCGTTTCAATCGCGCTTCGCAAGTACCGAAGCATTGCGGTTGACACAAAATCGCTTTCGAGGGAGGGGCGTCGCCAAAATCGGATGTGGCACTGGCGAAGACACAGCTTGAGGACGCCAAAGTGCTGGCGTCTGATATTACTGTTCAACGCGCCCAATTAGGAGCATGCTCTAGCGATTCTTATCGGAAAACCTCCGGCGGCATTCTGCCGGGGTCGTGTCACAAATACTCGGAACATTCACTCGGCTTCAAACAGCCTTCAGCTCTCTCAAACGAACATTCGGTTGCAGTTTAGGAACTTACGGAGATCAAGTGGAACGGATAAGAATAGCCGGCTGAGGCGAACGGTTTGACAGATTCGAAATAAAGCTACGGCGAGGGTGCGGATCGCCATACGGTGACTACGTCTCAAGCAGCGTGCCGAGTGCCGCGGGCCAGCGAGTTTCAAAGTCGCTGTCTCGTTGGAGTCCGCGTTGCAACAGATTCTGGATTCGCTGCTGCGCTTCAGGCCACGTCAGTGCGGTCTCAAAAGAGGTGATCGCGTCGAGGAGCTGGTCGGCAGACGGCAACGAGACCTGGTTGACCAGATTCTTCGCGGCCGCGATGGCACGCCGGTCGAAGGAGGCGATCCGGCGCGCGAGTGCGTCAACGAAGCCGTCCAATTCGGCGTCTGGAAATGCCCGATTGATGTAGCCGTATCGTTCCGCGGCGTCGCCGTCGAAATCGTTCGCGCCGAGAACGATTTCGAGCGCCCGACCCCGACCGACCAGGTGTGGGAGACGTTCCGCACCGCCGCCGCCGGGATGCAGTCCCACTCCGACTTCGGGTTGGCCGAGTCGCGTGTTCTCGCGCGACGCGAAGCGCATGTCGCAGGCGAGGACGAACTCGCTGCTCACGCCCCGGACACAGCCTCGGATCTTCGCGATGCTGACCACCGGGGACTTGGTGAGACGCACGA
>Ga0210384_10000386_pt1 | contig 67774 bp, 52 predicted proteins | sample IncBWH2MmetaG_FD_160574 | JGI IMG/M metagenome (GOLD analysis project Ga0210384, IMG submission 160574) | Forest soil microbial communities from Barre Woods Harvard Forest LTER site, Petersham, Massachusetts, United States - Inc-BW-H-2-M | ecosystem: Environmental > Terrestrial > Soil >... | reverse complement strand
GGAATTTGGCGAAGCGGACGTCCTTGGTGTCAGCTTGGAAGCGGGCCGGGTCGGGATCGGCGAAGCGGGAGATGTCGGTCATGATGTAGTAGGCGCCGCGAGGCTTGAAGACCGTGAAGCCGGCTTGCTCGAGAATTTTTAGCAGGCGGGCGCGCTTCTCGACGTAGCTTGCGGCTAGTTTGTCGTAGTACGACTGTGGGGAGTGCAGGGCGATGGCGCCGGCTTGCTGCAACGGTGCGGCAGCGCCGACGGTCAGGAAATCGTGGACTTTGCGGATGGAGGCGGTGGCCTCGGGAGGAGCGATGGCCCAGCCTACGCGCCAGCCGGTGACGCTGTAGGTTTTGGACATGCCGTTGATGACGATGGTGCGTTCGCGCATACCGTCAATCTGGGCCATCGAGATGTGCTGGGCGCCGTCGTAGAGGATGTGCTCGTAGATTTCGTCGGTGATACAGAAGGCGTTCCAGCGGACGCAGAGGTCGCGGATGAATTCGAGTTCGGCGCGGGTGAAAACCTTTCCGGTGGGGTTGTTGGGGGTGTTGAGAATAATCGCTTTCGTTTTGGGGCCGAAGGCGGCGGTCAGTTCCCCCTCATCGTAGGTCCAGACGGAATTCTCGTTCGCCGGCGGACTCATCTTCACGAACCGCGGGGTGGCGCCGGAGAGGATCGCGTCGGGGCCGTAGTTTTCGTAGTACGGCTCGAAAACTACGATTTCGTCGCCAGGATTGATGATGGCCATCATGGTGGACATCATCGCTTCGGTGGAACCGCAGCAGATGGTGATTTCGCGCTCCGGGTCGATGCGCAGGCCTTGGGTGCGCTCGAATTTTTCGACGATGGCGTCACGCAGCGGCTTAGCGCCCCAGGTGATGGCGTATTGATTGATGTCGTCGGAAATGGCCTGGCGGGCGGCTTCCTTGATTTCCGCGGGGGCGGCGAAATCTGGAAAACCCTGGGAGAGATTTACGGCGTTGTGTTTCAGGGCCAGGCGGGTCATCTCGCGGATGACCGATTCGGTGAATTGTTCGGCCTTGGCGGAGAGCATGCGGCGGGCGAGGTCGCCGGCGGGAATGGGTGAGATGCTGGATTTGGGTGAGTTCATTTTTGTTTGAGTGGCCTTTGAGTTGAGATCGTAATGACGAGCCGTTTCGCGATTACAGGAACCGCGGTTACAGAAATAGCGGTCGACGAGAAATCCTCGCAGTCCTTGTACGCAGGGCGCCCGCGGCCCTTCGAGGCTCAGGGTAAACGGTCCGCGGCCGCTACAGTTGCCGTTGGGCGAGCTTGCCTATCGCTGCGGACAAGCCCTGTATCCGCAGACATGAACAAGAAACCAAAGAGCGGGCACGGCGTGCCGTGCCCCTACGAGTCCAGTGGCCGTCGCGTAACCCTGCCCTGCGGCTAGCGGCGGTTTTGGGCGGCGGTCGTCGCTGGCGCTGTCGCTGCGGCTGTGGCCGCTGGCGGACTGCCCTGACCGTAAATCATCCGGTAGACTTCGGCATTGCGCAAGACGATTTGCACGTAATCGCGAGTTTCGGTAAAGGGGATGGACTCGACCAGTTCGGGGATTTCTTCGTAGTTGCGTTCGGCGCGCCAAGCGGCGATGCGATCTTCGCCGGCGTTGAAGGCGGCTAGGGCGTATTCCGGGGCACCGGTGGCGCGCAGCAGGCTGGCGATATACAGCATGCCAAGCTGGAGATTGTAGTCCGGCTCGAAGAGCTTGGTTTTGACGTAGCGTACCTTCAACAGCTTGGCGAGCAGCTTGGCCGTCTTGGGAAGGACTTGCATGAGGCCGACGGCGTTGGCGTGCGAGACGGCGTCGGCCTGGAACGTGGATTCCTGGCGGATCAGTCCGGCGGCAATCATGGGATCGAAATCGTTGCGGGCGGCTTCGCGGCGCAGAGCGGCTTCGTAGGGTAGCGGATAAAGCGTCTTCCAGACATTGACGGGGATGTCTGAAAATTTTCGTGAGTCGAAGTTGGGGACGATCAGGCGTCCATAGGCCATGCCTGCGGCGAAATGTCCCTGATCAAATGCCGCTTGGGCGGCCTCGAAGAGCAAGCGGGGCGAGCCGGTGGCGAAAAAGGCAGACTTTAGCTCCAGTTCGGCAGAGGCGTCGAAGGCGATGGCGCGGAGAGCTTGAGCCTTCTTCCAGCGATCCATGGCGGCGGGAGGAATGGGCTCGTCAAAGGGGCGCAGCGCGGCCGGCGGAGGTATGGCGGCGAGAAAGTCCGGTGGGTCTTCCTCGCCCGGCCCGAGTTTGTCCAGGCGGATGGCGGCGGCGCGGCCGAAGTACGTCTCCGGAAAACGCTCGGCATCGGTGCGGAAATAACTGCGGGCATGGCCAGGATTGCCACTGCGCTCGGCGTTGCGGCCCAGCCAATAGAGCGCGTCCGGGGCATTCGCCGAAGTGGAATACTTCCGAAAAAATGCCGTGAGCTTGTCGTCGGCATAGGGCTGGCGTTCCAGATAAGCGATCCAGGCGATACGCCACTCGGCATTGAAAGCGTATTTTCCAGAGGGGAAATTGTCGAGGATGCGTTGGTAATACGTGATAGCCCTGCTGCGGTTAAGCTCCACCCAGTAGTAGTTCCCCGCCGCCATCAGGCCCTCTTCGGCCCATTTCCCTGCCGGATACCTCTCCTCAATTTGCTCGATGGCGGAGAGCATGTCGCTTTCTTTTTTATCGGTTCGATAAATCTGCGAAAGAGCGTAAAGGCGTTCGGCGTCAACGTCGGGATCCGATAGCGCAAGGGAGGATACCAGCGTGGAGGAGCCTTTTAGCTGCACGCGAGCCAGCGCGATGCGCAGTTGGGCGCGCTGGCGATGGGGGTTCGCGGGATCTTGCAGCGTGGCGGCGAATTTTTCAAACTCGGCGCGTGCTTCTTTCCACTTGTGCTGGTCGAAAAAAATTTGCGCGCGCTGCTCTTGCAGTTCCACTCCGGGATAAGGGTATTCCGCGCCAAGAGCGCTCTTCAGCTGCGAGAGCGACGTAGCGGCCGCCTTGCCCTCGTCGGACAGCGGATTCTTGTAGTACAGCGCCTGGTAATCCTTGGCCGCGCGGGCAAACTGCCGCGCTGCTTTGTAAGCCTGGGCGCGCTCCAGAAGCAGGGCCGGTCTGGCGGAAGTCGCGGAGTAAGCATCGAGCGCTTCGATGGCGGCTTGCGCATGGCCGATTTCCATCGCGGTGGGAGCGAAAACCTCGAGGAGCTGCTCTTTTATCGCGGTGTTGGGGTTATCGCGCTCGACCGTCTCCAGCGCGGTGAACGCCTCGGGGTTGCGCTTGAGCAGGCGCAAGGCCTGCGCGGTCCAATACAAAACGTGATCGCCCAGCAGGGTGTCGCCTTTGGCTTTGGTGAACCAAGCCAGCGCCTGCTGTGCGTGGTTCTTGTTGTAGTCGTCGTAACCCAGCGCCAGCGCGGCGCGCGCGCCCCAGACGTTTGCGGCGTTTTTGGCCGCAAAGGCAGAGAGTTTTGTATAGCTGTCCGGCGCGGCGTTGTGTAGCGCGCGCGCTAAGCCGGAAAGCTCTTTCTGCGCGGCCTCGTCCTCGGCGCTGCCTGGGGTTATTTCCGCGCTGGAGGTGTCTGGAGCGCAGCCCGTGCGGCAGGGGACCGGCTTGGGCTTATGGGATTTTTTCTTTTTGTGGGGAGGCGTTTGCGCCAGCGCGTCGAGCGGCGCGGAGGCGAACAGCGCCAGCGCCAGGACCATCGCCAAAATGCGGGAAAACAGCACAGCTCGCGGTCTCTTTCCAGCAAATCCCCCAGAATGCCCGAGAGACTTCGCTTCGCGGGAGGAACTCGTTGATAACGCTGGCCCGCAGCTAGTGCTGACGAGTCGCTGGAGTGTAGGGATATTCGCCGAGAGCGTGCGGATCGCCTTCCGCGAGGATCTCCACCATCCAGCGATAAAAGTAGTCCACCGGATGGTCCATGATGGGTTTGAAGCGCCGGTCGTATTCTCGATGAGCTTTTTCAATGTCGTCACGCAATCGGTTGCAGATGTCTTTCTTTTCGCGGCCCAGGCGCACCTGCTCCGGATGGAGCATTTTAATATCTTGCATGGAAACTTTCGCTACTCTATTTGCACGGCGGTGCAATTCCTGCTCTTCCGGGGAGAGGCGGCTGACGTTGAATTCGCCTTCCAGCTCGGGTTCGGCGACGGGTGCGGCGATTTCTTCTTCAAAAGCTTCGGGGATCGGAGGTTCGGGTGGCTCGGGAGCCGCGGGAACTGGCTCTTTGGTGGATTGCGGCGCGGTTGCCGCGGGCGTGGGTGGAGCGGGTGCTGGTTTAGATGCCGCGGCCACGGGCTCCGCGGCGGCTACGGTGCTAGCGATCCGTGCGATTTCCGCTTCAAAGGGCGAGCGGGGACCGGGCTGTAGGGACACCGCTACAAATCGAGACAAAACCTCCAGCGCGGCGGCCAAAGAGGCCGCGGAGGTCTGGGCACGGAGCATCGGCGGAAGAGCATTGACCGGCTTGCTGCTGGCGCAAGCAGCCACCACGTCTCCAACGGCCTGCTGCAGCTCATCGGAGGAGCGTTGAATGCGCTCCAGGTTGTCCCGTAAGGCCCGCGAAACCGCCTGTTCGACGGCGTTGGGGGCGCTGGGTTCCTGTGGTGGACCTGTTTTCGGCATGTTTTCGCCCGAAATCTCCCGTTTTGTGATTCTGGAAGGTAGGACGCCGGGAGTCAATCGCCTAACGGTACCTTTGTGCCCAGAAGTAACCTTCGGCAACCCCGGTTCTGGGTGTTGTACAGGGTAGACGCTCCGACGGCCATTCGGTTGAGCTATGGCCCGCAGGCACGCTACCCGTTGCCCCCATATCGCGCTCAGTGCTACTCTCCGGCTATGATTGCCGACATTCTGAGGCTCGCCGTGTTGAAACAGATGCTCAACAGGGTCGGAGAATTGCTCAGCAAGGCCAGAGATGTACGCTACGTGAGCGCTCCAATCTGGAGACCCTGGCGAGACTTCTAACGCTGCTTGACCGTACCCACAACCACGCAAACGGCGAACATTCCCCAAGTTTGAAACGGACCCGCCACCCCTTGTATTCATAGCAGGCGGTTTGACGGTTAATGATAAAATAGGGTGTATGGGGGCGACACGGTTTCGACGGAAGCTGTCGCGGCCCGAAGGCATGCCGGGACCCACCTGCCCGCAACTTGGTGGAAACTAGAAATGCCAACAACAACTTGGCACTTGCTGCTTAATTAATTAAGCGCACGCTTCCCCGGGCTTCGCTCATGGGCCCGGTCAGAGGCGTCACACAGTGAGCTGGCCTGGGCCTTTCGGTCCGTAAGGCTCGGGCGAGAACCATCGGACTAGCTGGCTGCGTTTCTTGCTCATTCTGAGCGCGGCGGGCGAAACAAACGGAATTGAGCTAAGCATGTAGGCTTCGGTTCGTAGCGCTTTTCGGACGGGGGTTCGACTCCCCCCGCCTCCACCATCTCCAGGCCGTGTTGAACGGCCGGTGATCCATGAAAGCGGACCCGGAATGTCAAATATGAACATCTCGATTCCGCATAACCTCTCCCAGGACGAGGCGCTGAAGCGCATCAAAGACGCTATCGCCCAAGCCAAGGTCCAACACTCCGGCAACATCAAGGATCTTCAGGAGAATTGGAACGGAAATGTCGGGACATTCGGTGGTTCGGCGATGGGTCAGGCCGTGTCCGTGACCGTCACGGTAAACGCATCGGAAGTCGTCCTGGATTTGGAGCTGCCCTTCGCGGCGACCTTTTTCAAAGGAAAGATCGAAGAACAGATCCGGGCGTTCGCAGCGGGGCTGCTCCGCTGACGGGAATTTCCAGGTTAGCGTGGAGCTGCCAGACTAAGACTCGATCTGTCCATTAACCCAAACGAACATCTCCTCCGCCAGGGCCCGCGCGATCCCCGCTGCCAGCACCGCCACAGAGCAGTAACACGGAATCTGATACGCCGCTTTCAAAACCTCGTGCCAAGTCATTTCCGGCTCCGTAGAGGGAGCATAGGAGAAGGGCCTGTCAGCGCCAATCACCCGTCGGACCTACTGGGCATAGTCTTCCAATTCTAGTACTCAAGGACAGGGGCGTTGTCGAATCGACGGAGCCTGAACGTCGGACCTGGTCGCGTTGCCGCCACTTTCTTACGTGCGGGCTGCCAAATTCCTTCGCTAAGGCTGCCCGGGACTATAAGCCAAATCTACACTCAATATAAACGTGACTTTCGGTCCATTTTTTAGTAAAAGATGGCGACCTTGTCCCCACATCTATACGGCAGCTCACTTTAATAAAGGGGTGTGAACAACGATGCGAAGACTCTTTGCAGGCGTTTCTCTAATTGCGCTCTGCTTGCTCGGCAGCGACAGCTTCGGGCAAACTCAAAAAGCAGTGACTCCTCGTTTGCCTGTGGCGGTTGACGGTAGTTTCTTTCGGGCCCTGGGAGCCAGTCCTAAACACACTAGTTCCAACAAGATGTCGGCGGCGGCCAATGCGGCGACCAAGCAGCAGTCGACGCGAATCGTCTCCATACCGAACTTCAGCAGCTCGTTCACGTTTCAAGGCACGGTGTTTCCTTTCACGATGTTGGGCCACAAGCCGGAGGCCGGCGGAACGACGGAGGTCCCCACGTCTTACGTCGCTATCTCTTTTTTCTTTGATGAATTCGTCGATAACAACGGAAACAATATCGTGATCGACGCCAACGCTCTGACGCCGGCGGTGCTGGAGTCTCCCGAATTCGATCGCTTTTCGTACACCTCGGGAAACACGCAGTTTACCGACGCCATCCAGCGGGCGGAATTCTTCAACACAATCAAGCACAAAGACGGGGACGATTCCTGGCACACCCTCTTCAACGATCCGCGGATGCTTATTCCGGTGACCGTGGAAGTGCCGGTGGGATCTGCGGTGGTCGCTTCGCTTCCGGACGGGAGCATCACTGCCCTGATGGACATCAACTTTCTGGTCTCGCAGTTGAACACCCTGCTCCAGACTGAAGGCGTGAAGGTCACGGAAGTGCCCATCTTCCTCACACACAACACCGTTTATGGCGATTTTCAGGCTGGCGTGCCGCAGGACTGCTGCATTGGCGGCTTCCACACCGCGTTTGAGACCAACCAGGTCGGAGATAAGATGTTCGTGCAGACCTTTGCTTTCGCCACCTGGCTGGATTCGGACGTTTCTGATTTCATCTTTACTGACCCCACGATCTTCGCCGACGTGCAAGCGCTCAGCCATGAACTGGCGGAGCTAACCAACGATCCTTTTGTGAACAACGTCGTGCCCAATTACCAGATCCCCGGCGCACCTCCTGGCGCTTGCCAGAATGTGTTGGAGGTCGGAGACGTAGTTGAAAACCTGCCTGGCGCGGCCTTCCCGGTAACCATAAACGGCTTCACGTACCACCCGCAAACCGAAGGTTTGTTGCAGTGGTTCGAGGGCCAGAGTCCTTCTACCGCGATCGGTGGGGCCTACAGCTACCCGGACACCACCAAGCTCACTTCTCCGTTCAGTCCTTGCCCCACGAAGTAATTTGCTTCTTCGGAGCAAAAAAGGGCGCCAGGTTTGGCGCCCTTTTTGTTTGGGGCGAGCTGCTCTTGCCTGCATTGCACGCGTGCCGCAGAATACTTGGGCTAACCAAGCCGAAAGAGAGGCGTTTGTGGCACTGAGCGACGATCTGGCGGGGATTCGCGTGCAAGAGCAAGAACTGCAATTTTCCCGATTTGATGAGCATGTGGCCTGGCAGCTCGGAACGCGGGTTCGCGAATTGGCGGACGCGCGAAAATTTGGAGTGGTGATTGACGTTCGGCGCTTCGGCCAGCCGTTGTTTTATTGCGCGCTGCCCGGCACTACGCCCGACAATCCCGAATGGGTGCGCCGCAAGAGCAACGTGGTCGCGCGATTTCACCGCAGCTCGTACGCCATCGGCTTGGAGTTGCAGCAGGCGGGCAGCACGCTCGAGATGAAGTACGGCTTGTCTCTGGCGGACTACGCCGTTCACGGAGGTTCGTTTCCGATCCGGGTGACCAGCGCGGGTCCGGTTGGATCGGTGACCGTTTCCGGTGTGCCGCAGCGCTCGGACCATGAACTCGTCGTGGAAGCCCTATGTTCCGTTCTCGGCAAGGACTACGCTAGCTTGGCTCTGCCCACAGCTTCCGTTTAGATAAGCAGCGCAATTCCTGGCACGGCCTTGCGCGGCACCGAGCGAGCGCTGCGTTTTCAAACGGCGCCTGCGGGCGCGGCGTTCAGAACTCGAGGTGCAGGCGAAGCGTGGGCACCACGACCGGCCCGCGGTCGCGGTTATAGCCGGGATGATCGACGTATTGAAAACCAAGCGAGGGGTAAAATCCCCGCCAAACGTGTAGGGTGTAGTAGGTCTCGACGATGTTTTCGCGCCCATAGTTGAGGCGGCCGTCTCCTAAGAGAAAACCGAATCCGCCCAGCGCGAGGTACTGCTGATGGTCGCGTGAAATTGCGTTGGAGACGAAAACCAGACCGGCCCGATCGAATCTCCGGTGCCATCGCTTGCCGCTGCCGCCCAGACCGATCTGCTCGGTCTCGTCCACCTCGGTATACGCGTAGGATTCGTGGCGGCCCTCATTCCATCCCCAGCGCGCGAACACGCCCATCCAATCGTTGAGTGGCTGCTCGAAATTCAGGCCGAAGCCATATTTGACCGTGGTTTGCAGCGGATGCGCGGTGATTTCAGGGACCGGCGTGCGGCCCGCGAGAAAATTATCGATGGCTGCACGATAACTGCCCATGTTGGCGTGGTTCACGAACGCCAGCAGCCGCAGAATGCCTTCCTGATGACCGATCACCCTGCGGTGAAACTCCACTTCTGCGTTTTCCGCCCGCGCACGGCCCATGTTGGCATCGAGGTTGATGCCGTTGGCCACTTTAGGCATCAAGCCTTCCGCGAAACGTGCCGACCAATGGCGGTCGTGATATTCCATCAGGGCCGCAAAAGTGAAGCCGCGGGTGTCGGCGGCGTAATCATAGGCGCCGTTATTGTCCACGGCCCAATTCATGAATTGAAAATTGGTATCGCTCCCGTACGAATTGAGATCGAAGAAATCGACCATGCTGAATTTTCCAAAGCGGAGCTCGAGCCGGCGCTCCGGAAGTTCGCTGAAAAGTGAATAGGGCGTGCGTTCGGCTGCAGCGTTCTTGTTTCCAAGGGGAATAATCTGATGCCACATCAACCGCGCCACGTACGGCTTCTTGCTTAGCGTGGTATTGCGAACGACATCGAGATTCGTAATGCCGCCGAGGCCCAGCGCTTCGCCAATGCCGTGTCCTCCGCTCTCTTGAACGTCGCAGAGCAACTCCGCCGTACCGGTGAGCCGCAAGCCAGTGAACAACGTAAGTACACGCGAAGTGGCATCCTGAGCTTCCGGGGGCAGGCTATTCTTCCCCGAGTAAGGAGAATGAAACGCTGGATGCCACTGCGAGATGAAATTGGCCTGCCCGGAGAGCCACAGCCGATCGCTCTCGGGGTGCGGCAGCATGACGGGCAGCGGGTCGGGATCCGCGCTGGGAGCGGGCGCGCTGGGAGAGCTTTGGTCTTGCGGCGCAGTCGTATCTTGCGCAAACAGCGATGGAACATACAAGAAACACAGACCAACCATCGCGCTTACGCGCCAACGCAACCATAAATCCTTCCGCACTCTTGGTTTCCTCGGGGCTTGCGGCGAAACACCTGCTATTGCGGCTCGCCAGATTCTTTTAGCAGCTCAAGCGGCTACGGATTAAGACTCGATGAACGGGTCTGGAGAATCGATACATCTCGTGCCCGTCGAGCATTAAGCACAATAAACTCCGTTTATAAACTACGCTTAATATAGAGGACTTGTCAATCGCGGGTAGTAACGGTTCGGGAGGAGGAGCTTCCATCAATTCGCCAGCGGGCGACTGGCTGCAGAAATCAGATCGGTGACCGCTTGAGACTGGCCTTGGCAAAAGAGCGCGATCTTGGAGTTGAGGCTTTGTGCGCAAGAGGCATCATCACTCGCACTTCTCGGTGCCTATGTATTTCTTGCCGGCGGCGTTTTGCTTTCGCGGTTCGATCCGGCTGCGCGCCTCGTGCACGAATTTCGTAAAGCGCTGAGCTAATTCCCGGATACGATCCCCCTGCTTGCATTCAATCGCTTCATTGGGAATTAATTCCGTGCCTACGCCGATGGCGTCGGCCCCCGCCAAAATAAAATTGCCGGCGGTTTGCTGATTCACGCCGCCTGCCGCAATCAGGCGAATTTGCGGCAGCGAGGTCTTGAGCGCTTTGATGTACCTGTCCCCGCCGACCTGCGCGCAAGGAAAAACTTTGACGAAGTCGGCGCCGGCCTTCCACGCGGTGACCACTTCGGTGGGAGTCAAAGCGCCCGGCAAAGCGGCAATGTTCTCTTTCGCTGCAAATTCCACTATGTCCACGTCGAGCCCCGGGGCGGTCAGAAAGCCCGCTCCCGCGTCCACGCATAGCCTTGCCGTCTGCGTATCCAGAACGGTGCCCGCACCGACGAGCAGGTTCGGGTGGTAGCGCACTAAGTGGGAAATCAAATCCACCGCGCCCGGTACGGTCATGGTGATTTCCACGATCGGGATTCCGCCGCGAGTGACCGCCTCCGCCGCGAAATGCGCGTCTTCATTAGAAGACACGCGAATTGCGGGAATGATGCCTATCCTGCCGATCAGGGCGCAGACTTCGTCTCGTTTCATCGGTCACAGTCCTTCCGCAGGGTCGCAAGGCTCGCAGGCTGTCGCGTGACCCTCATTCTATATCGCGAGGAGCGCCAGAATCCTATCGCGGCAAAATGAAGTCCGCGAAAAGCGATGAACGGAATCCCGGATTCTCCGCGGGGACGACACTCTATCCGATTTCCTCCGCTGACGGCTCGGGCAGATGATCGCCGGGACGCGCAAACCACACATAGAGCGTCGGCAAAAGGAAGATGCTCATCACCAGGTCGGAGATGAGTCCACCGACGATGACGATGGCGAAAGGACGCTGCGAGTCCGACCCGATCCCGTGCGAAAGCGCCGCCGGAAGCAACCCCAGCGTTGCCACCAGCATGGTCATCATGATCGGCCGCAGCCGCAGAACGGCGCCTTCGACCGCCGACTCCTCGATCGTGTAGCCTTTCGTCCGCAACTGGTTGATGTATTCCAGCATGATGACGCCGGTCTGCACCGACACGCCGAAGAGCGCCAAGAAGCCCACCCCCGAAGAAACGCTGAAATTGGTATTCGTAAGGAACAAAGCCAGCAAGCCGCCCAGCCGAGCCATGGCCACGTTGGTGAGAATCAGCAGCGCCCACTTCATCGACTTAAACATGGTGTACAGAATGATGAAGATCACCAGGATGGTCACGGGCAGCACGACCAGCAGGCGCTGCGACGCGCGTTTCTGGCTTTCGTATTCTCCGGCCCAATCGATGGTGTATCCCAAAGGCAATTTGACCCCAGCGGTGACTTTCTGGATGGCTTCCTCTACGGTGCTGCCCAGGTCCCGGCCGCGCACGCTGTATTTGATGGCGATGTACCGCGAGTTCCCTTCGCGGTAAATCTCCGAGCCGCCGTCCGAGACCCGGACTTTCGTGATTTGCGCCAGCGAAACTCGCTCGCCGCTGGGTGCCAGCAGGCGGATCCTCTCGATGGCCTCCTTGGTGTCTCGATATTGCGGCAAATAACGCAGCACCAGGTCGTACCGCTGCTCCCCGACCAATACTTGCGTGAGCGCGGTGCCCCCGACCGCGGTCTGAATCGCGTCCTGGGCGTCGGAGACGTTGATCCCGAACCGTGACGCCTGATCGCGGTCCACTTGAAAATCCAGATTTGGCTGACCCAGGACGCGGAACAAACCAAGATCTTCCACACCCCGAATCTGCCGCATGACCGCAACGATCTGATCGCCCTTTTCTTCCAAAGTCTTCAGATCGTCTCCATAAATCTTCACAGCGAGTTCGCCCTTAACGCCGCTCACGGCTTCTTCCAAGTTGTCGGAAACCGGCTGAGAGAAGTTCCAGATCACCCCCGGGATCTTCTCCAACTCACGGTTCATGGCTTCAATAAGCTTCTCTTTGTCCTGGTGAAAGACCGGTCGCCATTGTTCCTTCGGTAGGAGATCGACGTAGTACTCGGTGTTGAAGAAGCCGGTGGTGTCCGTGCCGTCGTCGGGGCGCCCGACCTGGTTGACGACCTGCGGAACTTCGGGAAAGGAGCAGAGCACCTGGCGGGCCCGGTCCGCGATGCGCGAACCCTCGGTCGGCCCGGTGCTTGGCGCCAAAGTGCCGCGCACCCAGATGGCGCCTTCGTCCAAATGCGGCAGGAATTCCGATCCGATGACTCCTCCGAAGGCCAGGAACATCGCCAAGGCAAACGAGGCCAGCGCCACACCCACCGTGAAAGGACGATGTTCGACCGCCCAGGTCACCACTTTCCTGTAGCGCTGCGTCAGGGACCTCATCACCGGGTTGTCCCACTCCTTGTCCCCGGCCCGGAAGAGAAAGCTGGCCAACGCGGGAGCGATAAACATCGAAAAAAGGAGGGCGCCGAGCAGCGCGAAGCTCACTGTCCAGGCCATGGGCTTGAACAACTTTCCCTCGACGCGCTGTAGGGTGAAGATCGGAAGATACGCGGTGATGATGATGGCGATGGCGTAAAAGACCGGCCGCTGCACTTCGTGCGCTGCCTGCCGGACCTGCTCCAGCGCCGTACTCTGGTCCACTCCCCGCCGATGCAAATGCCGGACGATGTTTTCGATCATCACCACCGCGCCGTCCACCACCATCCCGAAGTCCAAAGCGCCCAAGGACAGCAGATTCGCGGAAATGTGCCGCAAGTCCAAGCAAATCGAAGCAAACAGCAGCGCAAACGGAATCGTCAGCGCCACGATGATGGCGCCGCGCACGTTACCCAGGAAAAGAAAAAGAATGATCACTACCAGGATCATTCCCTCCGTCAGATTGTGCATCACCGTGTGCGTGGTGTAGTGGACCAGATCGTCGCGGTCCAAATGAGGAACGATTTTCACTCCGGGGGGGAGTATGTGCTCGTTCAGCCGCTGCACCATGGCATGGATGCCGTCCAGGGTGGTGGCCGTGTCTGCGCCTTTGCGCAGGAACACGATGCCTTCCACGACGTCGTTGTCATCCACCACCACTCCGTCGGCGCGGTGAATGGCTTTTCCGATTTGGCCCAGGCGAATCTTCGGCCCTTGCGAGACCACCGCAATGTCCTTTATGCGCAGAGCCGTGCCGTTCTGCGTCTTGATGACTGTCTTTTCGATGTCCCGGACGTCGCGAACCAAGCCTACGGCACGAACGTTGATCTGCTGCGCGCCCTGCTCGATAAAGCTGCCGCCGGCATTGGCGTTGGCGTTGGTCAGCTGCTGCTCCAATTGCGCTAGACTCAGGCCGTAGGAAACCAGCTTGTCGGGATCCACGCGAACCTGATATTCGCGCGTGATGCCCCCAAACGACGAATCGTCCACCACGTCCGGCACCGACTTCATATATTTGCTGATGACCCAGTCCTGGAGAGACTTGAGTTCCATCACGTCGTACGTGGGATTAGTGCTTTTCAGCGTGTACCAATAGATCTGGCCCACCGGGCTGAAGTCCGGACCAATCTGGGCGGAAAGACCTGGCGGCAGCGCGGCCTGGGAGACCCGCTCCAGTACTTTCTGGCGGTCCCAATCGTTGTCGGAATCGTCGTCGAAGATGAGGTTCACCACCGAAAGCCCGCTGAGCGACGCCGACCGGATGTGCTCCAGATGCGGGATGCCGTTCATTTGGATTTCGATCGGCACCGTCACTTGTTGCTCGACTTCCTCGGCCGCGCGGCCCGGCCACTGGGTGATTACCTGAACCCAGACGTTGGCCACGTCGGGATAGGCTTCGACGGGCAGTTGCTTGAAGGCGATAATGCCCCAGCAGAACAGTAGAAAAGCGATGCTCAGAACAATAAAGCGATTGTTCAGAGCCAGGTCCACCAGCCCGCGGATCATTACTGTTCCACCGCATTCTGGAATTCCAGTGCGTTGACCACCACCTGCTGCCCCGGGGTTATTCCGGACAAGATTTCCTGCATGTTGCCGGGAAGCATGTCGCCGCCGACCACTTCCACGCGCCGAAGTTTCTTATCTCCAGTCGGCAGGTACACCCAGTCGCGATCGTGCAGGTGCAAGATGGCCGTGGCCGGAACCGCCGCGTGCGTTTCCTTCTTCTGTCCGTGAAACGTGGCGGTAACGAACATGCCCACGCGCATGAGGCCGGGATTACGCACCTCGATGCGGACTTTCGCCGTGCGGAGGTTGGGATCGAGAACCGGACCAAGGTTGCTGATCGTGCCGGTGAGGATTTTGTCGGGATACGCGTTCAAGCGTATGTCGACCTTTTCGCCGACATGCACAGTCGGAAGATCGTTCTCGTACACGTCGCACAAAATCCAGACGTAACTCAGGTCGGAAATCGTAAACGGACTGGCTGAGCCTAAACCTGCGACGCCCGCGGCGTTGGTCACCTGCTGGTCTGTGATCACGCCAGAAACCGGAGCGCGAATCTCGACGATACCCGAGGGTTGATCCAGATTGGTATTGCCGAGCACCCGGAGCTTCTCGGCGGTGGTCTTCACGTCCACTTTGGCCTTGGCGTCCGTGTCCTGCGCTACTTGCAGATCGTTTAATGCGATCGCTCCTTTGTCGTAAAGGAGTTGCGCCCGCTCCAATTGCGTGCGGGTAAGCTGCTCATCCGCCACGGCCTTCTGATAGTCCGAGAAAGCGCCGGAGATATCCGCGCTCTGGACCCGCAACAGCACCTGCCCTTTCACCACCGTGTCGCCCAAGCGTGCGGCAATTTCCACCACGCGGCCGGCGGCCAGCGAGATAACCGGCACATTTCGGGAAATGTCTGGATTGACCGTGCCGGTCACTCTTAATTGCGCGGTGGCCACATGCTCGACTGCCGCCGTCAGCGGGAATTGCTCGGGACGCGCGACCGGAAACACGTTGGGATCCGCCGCTCGTTCGACTTTCAGCGGCGGCGGCGCTCCCGCGTTCTGGTCGCTCTTGGCGTCGCCGCAGCCTGCCAGCAGCAGGCCCGCTGCGCCCCACTGGGCGAGCGTTTGAAGACCTTTCGATCTCATTGGATGACCTCACGTCCCACGGCCAGATTCAATTGACTCGCTGCGTTCAGATAGGAAGCTACTAGATTCAAGTAGTTCACTTGAACGCTCCGGTAGTCGGCCTGCGCGCCCAGAAAATCGAGGAGCGATGCCGCACCATGTTCGTAAGAAAACGCGATGGTTTCCCGCACCCTGGACGCTTGCTGCAAATACCTGTCTTTGTAAGGTTGCAGCAGGATCACCGTGCTGTTGACCGTGGCGTACGCGGAATCCACGTCGCTGAAGACTTGCGCCCGCGTCGCCTCCATCAATTTTTCGTTGCGGTCGATGTCCAGTTCGGTGCGCTTTTTCTCTCCCTGGTTCCGGTCGAAGACCCGCAGCGGAATGCTCACGCTGAAGCCGAAGTATTGGTCGATCGGAGGATTGCGGCCCACGTCGAATCCGAACGTCGGATCGGTGGAACCGTTGGCGACGGCCAGCCGGTGATCGGTCTTGGCCTTGTCCACTGATTGCAGCGCGGCCTTCAAGTCTGGCCGCGTATCCACCGCCGTCTGGCGAACCTCGTCCAGCGGCGCAATCTGCGCCGAAAAATCGAACGGACCGGTGACGTCGAATTGCTCGACCGGCGTGCGCTCGTTCAAAAGCGCAAGAAGCATGATCTTCGCCGTGCGTAGATTCACTTCCGCCGTTTGCAAATCGGATTCATACGAAACCCGCTGCAGTTCCAGGCGGTCCAGATCCACCTGCGCGATCGCCCCGGCTTTGTAGCGCTCCCGATTCACGCCCAGCACATGGTCGTAATACGCCAGGTTTTCTTTGGCGAGATCGAAAACCGCCTTTTCTTGCAGCGTCTGCACAAACGCCGAGCGCAACGCAAAGAGGAGAGTCCTCTCGAGGTCCGCCTCACCCGAGACGGCAATTCCCGTCGCCTTTTGCGCGCTCTCCAGCCGCAGTTCCCTTTTGTGTTGCCGTTCGTGCAGGTAATTCGCGGCAGCTACGGTCAGCAGGCTCCCGAAGGTGCTGTGTGGCGGACCTCCGCTAAATGGGTTGATTTGGTCGGCGAGCAGCGACAGACTTGGATTCGGACGCAAAAACGCGGTGATCTCCTGGGCGCGAGATTCGTCGACTCCGATTTGCCCGGCTCGCAGAGTCGGGTTACCCGCTTCAAAGCGGTCTCGAATCTCCTGCCAGGTCAACGACTTTTGCGCCCAAACACTCTGGGTCATCGTCGCCCCAGCCAGCACGGCAAAGCACAAACGTATCAAGGCCTCCCGCATGGAACCTCCTGCCTCTCTGTCGACAACTTCCCGGACCAAGCCGACTTGCGCGCTCCTCGGCCTGGCACAACTCTTCGCTCGATAATAGTAAGGTACGCTGGCTATGGCGGTCGATTTCTCCGGCGCACACCGGTCACCGGGAGGCATCCAAAAGGGGGCCATTATTCGTTGCCGACATTACAGCAACGTTACAGACCCGCACTCGGCGGGTGAGTGGTCCTTCCGAGGCCGCGAGTGAGAAAGAACCCGAAAAACCGGCGGTCCTAGTCCTCCGGCGCGGAACCTCGGGAGTTGGTCCTGCCCGGAGGCTCTGGTTCTTGAACTGCCCCGTGCATATGCTCTACTGTGCCTCGTGGCCCTTTCTTTCGGCCGCTGCATTTGATACTATACCCCCGTAGGGTAGTCAAGAGAAAATGTCGCATACCTCAAGAGAAAAACTCGATCTCGTAAACCGCACCAAAAAAGTCGCCGGGCAGCTCGAGGGTGTTCTGCGCGCTCTGAATCAAGACGAGCCCTGCGCCGACGTGCTCCAGCGCCTTTCCGCCGTGCGCGGCTCGATCAACAGCCTGATGGCCGAATTGATGGAGGATCACATCCGCAACCACATGCCGCGGAATTCCAAGTCCTCGGAAGAAGCGGCGGACGACGTCATCCAGATCGTTCGAACCTACTTGAAGTGAATCGCGCTTTGCTTCGCAACTTGCTGTATCTTGGTGCCCACGCGAGGGCCCTGCACTCGCGTTCTTGTAAACTTTAGGAGACTTCGCGGTGAAAAGCGTTCTGCTCGCCATATTGCTTGCGACGATTTTGTACGTGCCGGCCACTCGCGCCCAATCCGAACCGGAAGCGGGCGGTCATGAACTGCAACTCTGGACCGGCGGGGGCCACGGCCTCAACGGCAGCACTTCGGACACCGGGGTGTGGAACGTGGGCGCACGCTACGGTTGGATACTCACCGATCCGGTGGGCCCGGGACCGCTGCGCGGCAGGTTCGAATACGCGGTGGACGTGGTCCCGGTCTTCGTGCTTTTCCAGCGATCCGGCACGGCTTATGGTTTCGGCCTGAATCCCTTCGCCCTGAAATGGAATTTCATGCCCCATCACAGCGTCGCACCCTACGTCGATCTTGGCGGCGGCACTCTGTTCACCAACGAAAAAACTCCGCCGGGAACATCGCGCGTGAATTTCACGACCAGTGGCGCCGTGGGCGTGCATTTTCTCAAAAGCAAGTACAACTGGAACGCCGAGGTCCGCTTCATGCACATTTCCAACGCGGGACTAACCACGCCGAATCCCGGGATCAATACCCTGCAGGTGCGCCTGGGCTTCGGCCGCTTCACTCATCCCGAATAGCCTGTGCGCTTACCGCCTGCCTATGAAACCCTCGCCTTTAGGCTGGCATCTCACTACCATGCTGGGGCACCGAACGAGGGTGTACAGTTCGTTTACACACACGAGGTGGAAAAATGAAATTGGTTTGGTTTGCAGTGATCGTGGTCGTTGCGGTAGCGGCGGTTAGCTTCGGAATCAGCGCGTCGCGCGCGGGAGACAAGGCCCCTGCAGTGGGCATGGCGGCGCCGGACTTCACCCTGAACTCACAAGAGAACAAGCCCGTCAGCCTGCATGACTTCAAGGGCAAGTGGGTCGTGCTGTATTTCTATCCGAAAGATTTCACCAGTGGTTGCACTGTGGAAGCCCACAACTTCCAGCGCGATCTGGCGCAATATGAGCAGAAGAACGCCGTCATCGTCGGCGTCAGCGCCCAAGACGAAGATTCGCACCAGAAGTTCTGCACCAAGGAAGGCCTGAGCTTCAAGCTGCTGGCGGACACCAAGCAAGAAGTGTCCACCCAGTACGACTCGGTGATCCCGGTGGTCAAGCTCTCCTCCCGGCATACCTTCCTGATCGACCCGCAAGGCAAAGTCGAAAAGGTGTGGCTTGACGTCAAGCCCGCGCAGCACAGCGAAGAAGTGCTGGCCGCCCTGACTGAATTGCAAGGCGCATCTTCCACGAAGTAACGCCAATCCAAGTACGCGGGGCGCGACGGGCGCGTCTTACCGATTCGGCAAGACGCTAAGCGCCGGCACACGCAAAAGCCGTTCGTCGGCGGTCACCAGCGTCAACTGGTACGCTTTCGCGGTTGCCACCAGAAACCGGTCCGCCGGATCGCGGTGTACCAGTTGCGTAAACGGAATTTCGTTCGCCACTTCCCACGAAAAGGGAGCCTCCCGCAAGGACAGCTCCTTTTTTGACTTTTCCACCCAATGACCCAGGTCTTCGCGGAGACTGACGCGCTTCTTCTCCAACAGAACGACCAGCTCCCACACGCTAACGGGAGACAACCACAGATCATTCTCCGGATCGGCCAAAGAGTGATTCACTTCGGAGGTCAGCTTCCAGGGTTCGCGGTGGATCCACAGCCAAATGTGGGTATCCAGCAGCAGGTTCATTTCTTTTCCTTGGAGTCCTTCGCAAACGGATCCCAAGCAGGACGCTCCTGCGCAGCTTCCCAGTCCGATTCGTCGCCAATCGGGCTCACAAGGTCTCCGTGAATCTCCATCGTTCCGCCCAGCGTGCCCAGGCGTCGCTTGGGGCGCTGGGACTCCGCTGGCGGCACGATGTCGGCGACCGCTTTACCAAAGCGGGTGACCCGGATTGGCTGCCCCGTCCGGCGCACGCGCTCTAGCACAGCCAAGCAAGTAGCCTTGAATTTGGAAATAGAGATCTCGTCCATCGGGGTCGACTCCGAGGACAAGTATACTCGCAGAATTGACCATGGTCAACGACCATGGTCAAATCGCTTGAAGCATCAGGAAATACAAGGTTTAGCCGAGGCTGTTCGTTCTACGGCTCATCGTCGTCCCCAGATTCCGCCGACGGTGCCGTCTCCGGCGGCTTGTTGGGATCGACCGGCGCAAGCCCCGCCTTCTTCAGCGCTGAATTAAGCGCCGGAACGTCGGTCTGCAGATTCTTCCTCCACCGGCCAAGAAGTTTGTCCAGCGCCTCCTCCAGCTCCCGATAGACTGCCGTCGCCTGGGTAGTCGGCGCGGTGTCCGCGCTATCCGACACCGTAAGAAGCCCGCTGAAGTGCTGGTTCAGCGTGGAGAAATTCTCCGGCTCCTTGCCGCTGGCGGGTGTCCCGAAAAAACTAGTCTGCGCCGCACCTTCCAGCTCCGCGGCATCCTTGTCCAGCGCCGCGATCAATCGGGCGACCGGCCCCTTGGCTGCCTTCCCTGTTCGATCCTTCAACTGCGCCCGCACCGACTGCACCTGCGCCAAAGCCTCGTAGCTTTCGTTCATCCCCTCCACGGAACCCGCCTGCATCTCGAACTGCTTGCGCAAATCGCCCTCGGAAGTCTTGATCCGCGGGTCCATCTTCACGGTGAGTGGCTGCGTATAGCTCTTGCCGTCGACGGTCAGCTTCACCGCGTAGCGCCCCGGCAGCGCCCAAGCCCCCAGCGGACCCTCCACCGTGTCGCGAAGGATCGCCGAGATGGGAAACTCGTGCGACAACGCTTCCGGCGGCGCAAAGTGCAAATCCCACACGAAGCGGTGCATCCCGGCCTCGCCCGACAAGATCTTCGTCGGCCGCACCCAATACATAGGTATTGGATTCTCCTCGGCAATCTTCTCCAGCGACTCCGGTTTGTCCGCGCTGGAATAGCGCCGAACCAGGTGGCTCTCCGCGTCCAGAATTTCCAGCGTAACCGCCTTGCTCGCAGCTCCCGCCAGGTAATAGTCGAGAATCGCGCCGTCCGGCGGATTCTTCCCCGCGGGAACTTCCGGCGGAAGCGGCGTGTCCGTGTTGCGGTTCCAGCGGAAGCGAATGGCCTCCTGCGGCGCGAACAGCGCGGCGGGCACCCTGTTAATATCGCCGTTGAGCTGCCGCAGCGGCGTGATGTCGTCGAGGATCCAGAACGAGCGCCCATGCGTGCCCACGATCAAATCGTCGCCATGAATCGTCAGGTCGCGCATCGACGTATGCGGCAGATTCAGCTGCAGCGGCTGCCAGTTGTCGCCATCGTCGAAAGACACGTACACCGAAGTTTCCGTCCCGGCAAAGAGCAGCCCCTTATGAGCTGGATCTTCGCGAACGACATTGCTCGGCGAGTTGTCGGCGATGCTCGCCACAATTTCCTGCCAGGACTTGCCGAAATCTCGCGTCCGATAGATGTGCGCGTGCAGATCGTCCAAGCGAAAACTATTGATCGCCGCGTAGGCGGTGCCTGCATCGAAATGCGACGCCTCGATGATCGAAACCTTGCTCCAGGGCTTAAGCTGCGGCGGCGTGACATCTTGCCAAGTCTTCCCGGCATCGCGCGTGATATGAATGAGTCCGTCGTCCGTCCCCGCCCAAATGGTGTCCGCTTCCTTGAAAGAAGGTGCCACCGCATAGATCACTCCGCGATGTTTGCCCTTCTCCGGATCGGAACCCGCAAACGCGCCCAGATTCGCAGGCGCCTCATAAGAGAGCCGGGACAAATCAGGGCTGATCACCTGCCAGCTATTTCCCGCGTCGAGGGACTTGAACAAGACATTCGCGGAAAAATACAAAGCATGCGGGTTCAGCGGCGAGAAAACCACCGGCAAGGTCCGGTCGTAGCGATATTCCCCGCGCCGAATGGGCTCCGGCGTAACGTCCGCCACCTCGCCGAGATCCTGATTGGTGCGAGTGAGCCGCGCGCCATAAACAATATTGGAGTCCAGCGGATCGACCGCAATGTAGCCATACTCAAACACTCCCACCGAGTGCCACTCACGAAACGTAATTTCGCCGTAGTCGCTGCGGCTCATCGTTCCCGCGGAGCCGCTCTCCTGCTGCGCCCCGTAAACCCAATACGGAAATCGTGAGTCGGTCGTGACGTGATAAAACTGCGCAGTCGGCTGGTTGTACCAGGAACTCCACGTCGCCCCCCGATTCACGCTGACGATCGCTCCTTGATCCGCGGTCAGCGCAATGATGTCGGGATTCTCGGTGCTGATCCAGATCCGTTGATAGTCGTCTCCGCCCGGCGCGCCTTTAAACCCAACGAAAGACTTCCCGGCATCGCTGGATTTCCAGGTAGTCGTATTCGCCACGTAAATCACGTCCGGGTTGTCCGGCGAAACGGCAATGCCCATCGCTCCGGGGCCGCGCCCGCCAATCCGGTGATCGCTGTTGACCAGTTGCCAGGATTCACCCGCGTCATCCGATCGGTAGATGCCCGCGTCTTTCTTGGCTTCCACCGTTGCATACATTCGGTTGGGCTGACTGAGAGCAACAGCAATACCGATCCGGCCCAGTCCGCCGTCAGCGGAAGCGGGCAGTCCTTTGGTCAACTGGGTCCATGTGCTTCCCCCGTCGGTAGACTTGTAAAGTCCGCTTCCCGCCGCAACGAACGACTCTCCGCTGCGAATTTCCCAAGGCGCCACCCGCGCCGCCCAAAGCACCGCGAACACGATCTGCGAATTCGTGGGATCGAACGCCAGATCCGCGGCCCCGGTATTTTCATCCTTGTACAAAACCTTCTCAAAAGATTGGCCCCCGTCGGTCGAGCGAAACACGCCTCGCTCCGCGTTGGGCCCGTAAGGATGGCCTTCCGCCGCCACGAAAACGCGATTGGCATCTTTGGGGTCAACCAGGATCGCGGTGATTTGCTGCGCGTCCCGCAGGCCCAGATGTGTCCACGTCCGGCCAGCGTTGCTGGATTTATAGACGCCATCTCCAGTAGAAAGGTCCGGCCGCTGCAGCCCTTCGCCGCTGCCAACATAAATGACGTTCGGATCCGACGGAGCCACCGCAATGGCGCCAACAGACCCGGTATCCTGCTCATCGAAAATAGGAAACCAGGTATTGCCGAAGTCCGTGGTCTTCCACACGCCGCCGTTCACCGCGGCCATGTAGAAAACACTGGGCCGGTGCGGCACCCCGGTAATGGCGACGGTGCGTCCAGCCCGGAACGGTCCGATGCAGCGCCAGCGCATCTCCGAAAACAACTTCGGATCAAACCCCGCACTAGTCTTCTGCTCCGCCTGCTGGGCCAAGCCCACCAGGCTACACGCCACCAGAAAAATGCTGCCGGCCAAGATTCGGATCCCAGCCCACTTCCGTGCCGCACGAATCGCCATCAAAACCTCCGCGAAATCACGCAGGATAGCATATGCCCTGTGGAGCGGTGTCTTTGTGGCACAGCCATTCCTGGCTGTGCCCCCGGTAAGGGCAATGGATTCAGCGGGCGCGCAAAGCCTAAACGGCTCGATCCCGTGTAGGGTCCGGGCTCGCCCCGCCCGGCGTCCAAACCGGCACACTGCGTACCGCGGAGCAAAGAACGCCCGTGCTTTTAGCAGCAGCCGCCAAGCCGACCACCTGTCTGATAGAATCGCGTTCGCTATGCCGCAAAGGAAAGACTTGCAGTTCGCCGTCGAAGGCGCAGGCGAGGTCTCCGCGATCCTCCTCCGCCCCGCGAAACCACGCAGCTTATTAGTGTTGGCCCACGGCGCAGGCGCAGGCATGACCCACCCATTCCTGCAAGCCCTGGCCAACGAGTTAGCGACCGCAGGCGTCGCAACCTTTCGTTACCAATTCCCTTACATGGAACAAAAGCGCCGAGCCCCTGATCGCCCGCCGATGCTCACCGCCACAGTGGCCGCCGCAGTCCGCGCAGCGGCGAAAGCCGCCCCGGGCCTACCGCTGCTGGCGGGAGGCAAGTCCATGGGAGGCAGAATGACGTCCACCGCCGCAGCGCAGCACCCGCTCGAAGGCGTGCGAGGCCTGGTCTTTTTCGGTTTCCCTCTGCACCCGCCCGACAAACCGGGAACCAAGCGCGGCGATCACCTGGTAGACGTGAAGCTGCCCATGCTCTTCCTGCAAGGAACGCGCGACACCTTCGCCGATCTGAAGCTTCTGCGCCCCATCTGCGCCAAACTCGGCCCCACCAGCACGCTGCACATCATGGAAGGCGCGGACCATTCCTTCCACGTACTCAAAAGCTCCGGAAAGACCGATGCGGAGGTCTTGCGCGAATTGGCTGAAACTACGGGCATCTGGGCGCAGAAAAATCTAGAGGCACAAGATGTGGATCGCATAAACAGGGCGGCGGACCGACTGAATTCGGAAGCCCAGGAAATTTTGGACTACCAGGCGCCCGAGGAGTGATCGTTTAGAATTCAAGCAACGCAAGTCGCTAACGTGGAACTTTACGCTCCGTCCAAAATTGCAGCTGGGATCCGTGACCCAAGCGGGGCTTCAAGCCGCCATCCTTCGCATGGGGAAAAGAAAATGAAATCGACGCTAACCTTCATCGCGCTGCTGACGGCCGGATTGGCATTGGCCGCCGCGCCCTCGATCCTGCACGCGCCAAAGGGCACGCCTTCACAAGCGCAGGACCAAGCGCCCGTGCTGGTGAATGTTTGTTTGATCACCCGCAATGTGAGGCAGCTCGCTACATTCTACGAGCAAGTTCTACAAAGGAAGCCGCACGAGGTAAACCAGAGTTACGTCGAATTTGCCGCCGGCGCAGGAGTCCTCGCGATCTTCGCCGCAGACGCCCAGGAAAAGTACATCCCCGGCTCAGCGATACCTGCCATGAACAAGAGCGCCATCCTCGAGTTCCGCGTCAATGACGCCGATCAAGAGTTCGCCAGACTGCAAGGCATTGTGAAGACCTGGGTAAAACCTCCGACGACGCAGCCCTGGGGCACTCGATCCTTTTGTTTTCGCGACCCCGACGGAAATCTCGTCGATTACTTCACCCCAGGGAAGCAGCCGTAAGACTTACACCTTTGAAGTGCGGCGGCTTGGCGCCGCCTTCTACGGTTTCCACACCATCTCCGAGTCATCAAACCTGCAAAGCTTCTACGGGTTTCCTTCAGGCGCCTGTTATAACCTTGTATTGAGCTGGGGTCAAAGGCACAACCGAAAGCCGGCCCTGCCGCACCAGCGGCGAGTCGGCAAAGAGCCTGTTCGCCTTGATCTGGGCCAGGGACACCGGCTTGGCCAGAGGCTTTCCGGCTTTGAGTTCAACTGCAGGATTCTTGGGATCGGACACATCCACCGAAACGACCGAAGCGGTACCGACCGCGCTCTTCATGTCACCAGTTTCATAAATGATCAGCCGATCACCAGCCTTCATCGCTCCCAGGTTTCTCAACGCCACCGGATTGTGCACCCCGTCCCACACCGTAACCTCGTCCCGTTGAAGGTCGGCGAACGAATACGCCGTAGGTTCGGTTTTCAGCAGATAGTCGGAAGCCATTCCATCCTCCATCGTAAGTTCTTCAAGCTCGGGAGTATTGTACTCATCAGCGTTGCTCCCGTCGCGCCCCCAAAAGAACGTTCCCTCCGGCCTACAGGGCCAAGTTGTGTTGTAAACAACATGACTTAGCCTATGTGTGTGTTTTTTTAAAAAAAGGTTAGGTGGTCTCCCATGCCGCTGTGCCGTGTGGGCGAATGCTAGAGTTCCAGAAACTCCTGCATCTGCTGCAGCGCCTCGTCCAGCGCCCGCCGAAAGGCACGGCCGCGTGGCCGTATACCGGCAAAGCCCAGTTTGTGCTGCAGCCGTCCATCGACCACCTTCAGATTGGCCCAGCCCAGCATTTGTTCGCCCCATAGCATGGGCATCGCGTAATGGCCCATGCGGCGTTTGTGGGCTGGCATATAGGCCTCCAGCTTGTACTCCCAGCTCCAGAACAACTGGAAGCGCCGGCGGTCCCAGACCACGGGGTCGAAGGGCGCGAGGAAGCGCAGCCTGTCGTCGACCTGGTGCCGGACAGCCCCAGGGTTCTCGCCCTGCGGCCAGAACCACAGCAGACCGTCGACCTGGGCATGGGTATAGCGAGATTTGGCTTGCTCCTGGAGTTGCCGCACCTCGGCGGCCAGGTGCGGCACTCCATAGCTTAGCAGTCTGCACACGTAGACCAGGCTGGCCGCAGGAAGCGGCGCGTAGAGTTGCACCACCATATCCAGCAAATAGCCGGCACGGACGAGCCGCGCCTCGGGGCTGTCGTCGCGCGGCGGGTGCTCAACCGTTTGGTAAACCCGGGTGCCGCCCTCGCGCCGCGCCACGCGCAGTAGCCCGCGATAGTGCAGCCCCTCCAGCAGGTGATTGCTGACATGCAGGTCGGCGCCCCAGCGCTTGATGCGGCCATGGTCGAAATGCGCCTGCACGTCCCTGGGGTAGGTGAGACCGTGCTGGCACACAAAGGCCAGCACTTCCTGGGCGCGCGCCTGCATCTTAGCGTCCCAGGCGTTCCAGGCGCGTGGCGCCCCGCGCGGATGCAGTAGGTACAGGGTCTGGCTGGGCAGGAACCCGTAGTTGATGAAGAAGGCCTCTTCGATCGCCAGGCGCGGATAGCGGCGCTCCAGCTCCCCGGCGCGATAGTCTTTAACGCGGTGCGCGAGGATCAGATCCTGGGCGCGAGCGGGAGCGCGCATCGGATCGGCCTGGACAAAGCCAAGGCGCGCTATGGCCCGCTGCAGGCTGGTGGGCTTGAAAAGGCTGCGCGCAATCGTGTAGCGGCGAAGCTGCTGGAGGCTGGGGGCTTTGAGGGGGCTCACGCGTGGCGTCCCGTATTGGTAAGGATCATTACCCCCAGTTTATGCGTGGCACAGTATTTATCGTTCGCTGATCGGAATTCAACGAAATCAAACTTTGAACATGAACTCGTCCTGCATCGAGGGTCCATGTCTATCTGCTCGGTGATCTATTTGTGGAAGTGACTGCGCCGAACAAGACGCTACACCTGCGACTCTTCAACTCCTGCTAAACATAATTTCCCTCAACATATAACTACCCGGCTGCTACCCATCTAGGGAGCCTTGCTGGCGACCACGCCGATATTCGCGATGCCGTCGCCCTTCTTCAGCGAGGGGACCGCGTCGATGTGCAGGATGACCCCGGCGACCGGCGCCCGGGCCTCAAAGATGGTCTTGCCGAAGAAGTCGGTGACGTAGCCCAGCTTCATCCCGGCTTCGACGTAGGCGCCGCGCTTCACCAGCGGATAGAAGATCCCGTCGGCGGGGCTGGTAACGTCGGAAAGGCTCTGAATCCAGACGGGATTCTCGATGGGATGAGCCTCCCCAGAGAGCATCTTGAGAACCCGCATGGTGCTGAGCGTACCGTTGACCAGCAGGGCGACATCGTCGGTCTCGACGGTGCCTGCGTGGCCGGCCTCGACGACAATCGAAGGCTTGCCGCGAACCGCCGCAGTGTTGTCGAGATACCGCGTGGCGGCGGGGTCAGAGGGGCGCTCGCGCCAGATGATGATGTGGTCCAGGCCGAAGGCCAGCACCATTTCCTTGGAGATGCGGTCCTGCTCGACCTTGCCGGTGGGAGCCCAGTAGCTGTAGGGCCGCAAGCTCTCGTCCAGGTCGCCGCCGTGGTAGTCGATCAGGTAGTCGCAGCGGTCCACGACTTGTTTGGTGATGAGGTAGGAAGCCCGCTCGGTCTGCGTGCCGTCGGCTTTTCCGGGGTAGAAGCGGTTCATGCTCTTGTTGTCGACGGGATTGACATGCGGCACTTTCTGCTCGAACGACGGGATGTTGACCAACGGCAGCAGCACAACGGTACCCGAGAGCTGCGCGGGATCAAGAACAGGGATCAGCTTTTCCAAGGCAATGATGGAGGCGTACTCTGTACCGTGGGCTCCGGAGACCAGGGCCAGAACCGGACCGGGCTTGGAGCCGTTTATGACCATCACGGGAATGCTGGTGGCAGCGTCGCTTCCGGCGGGGACCTCAAGATAGCCGGTGGCTTTCTGGCCGGGAGCTGCAGAGGCACTGCCTACCGCGAACGGCGCTTGGGCCCGAACCAAAAGCGGTGCCAAGAACGCAAAACTAAGCGCAGGAACAAGAGCGAGCCTGGAAAAACGCATGATGTGCCTCCAAGGGGCGGGAGAAGCCGCCGGGAGAATAGCGCGGGCTGCGGACTTGAGCAATGGGAGTTGAGCAGTCGGCGGCTATTCGCCGGCCTTTACGGGGGCTTCGCTGGGTGGCGTGGCTGGCGTCGGGTCGCCTTTGACGTAATGCCCATACCAGGCCACGTAGCGTTCCAGCCGATCTTTGATATGCGAAGGTGTTTTGAATTCGTGGTACTCGTCGGGGTAAACGACGAGCTCCGTGGTGCGGCCGAGGCTCTTCAGTGCCTGATACATCTGCTCGCCGCCGAGGATGGGAACGTTCCAATCGATGCTGCCGCCCATGAACAAGCTGGGCGTCGTGATGTTAGCAACCTTATAGAAGGGGGAGAGCTTCTTCCAGACCACCTCGTTTTCCCACGGGCGGCCCAGTTCGGTCTCGTAATCCTTCTGGTATTGGTCGTGGCCGTAGTTGCTGATGTTCAAGGCTTCGCCCGCGCCGGAGATGGCCGCTTTGAAGCGAGTGGTCTGGGCAATGATGAAATCGGTGGAGATGCCCCCGTAGGACCAGCCGCCCACGCCGAGCTTGTCGGGATCGGCGATGCCCTGGTCGATGGCGTAGTCGACCATGGCCATGTCGTCTTGGTAGTCCTTGTTGCCCCAGTCGGCAAAGATGGCTTGGCAGAATTTTTGGCCATAGCCGGACGACCCGCGGGGATTGGGGAACAGCACCACGTAGCCGTTCGCGGCAAAGAGCTGGGCAAGGTGAGTGAACTCAGCGTAGTACGCCCAGACCGGCCCACCGTGAGGGCGCAGAATCGCGGGGTATTTCTTGCCGGGAGTGTAGTCGAGCGGCTTATAGAGATAGCCCGCGACCGTTGTGCCATCCTTACTTTTGAAGTGGACGTATTCGGGCTGCACCAGCTTGAGTTGCGAGAGGAGCGCATCGTTGGTGTGAGTGATGCGGTTGAGCTTCCCGCCCAGCGCGGAGGTCACGTAAATCTCGTCGGGGCGGTCCTGCATGCTGATCTGCGCGGCGATTTCGCCGGTCTTGGCGACCGAGTAGGCATAAATGATGAAGCGGCCGCCGATGGGGCGAGTGACTTCGCCGCCGGTGACCGCTACGCGGCAGAGGTCCAGCGTGCCGTCATCGTCGGCGAGGAAGTAGACGCTCTTGCCGTCCGGCGAAAAGTGCGGGTCGCTGGAGAAGCGATCGAAAGCGAGGGTGAGGACCTTGGCTTCGCCGCCGGTCGAGGGGGAGACCGCTACGTGCTTGGTGGCGTACTCGAACAGCTTGGGCTCGATCTGGGTGATGTAGGCGATCCACCTGCCGTCCGGGGACCAAGCCGGCGAATTGTCTGAGCCGGGGTTCGTGGTGATCTGCGTGAGCTGAGCGCCTTTGTCGACGTTGTCCGCGGCTACGACCCAAATGTCGGTGTTGTAGTTGCGATCGGGGTCAGGCTTGGAGCGGTTGCTGGTGAAGGCCAGCTGCTTTCCGTCGGGAGACCACGCGGGCTGCGAATCGTCGTAGTCGCCAGAGGTGATTTGCGTGAGGCTCTTGGTTGCCAGATCGAGAATGTACAGATGCGTGCGGCGGCGGTCCAAATAGCCTATTTCGTCTTGTTTGAATTGCAGGCGATCGATGACCCAGGGCTTTTGGGTCTTGGGCTTCTTCTCTTTGTCTTTGGCGGCTTTGTCGTCGCTGTCTTGATCGTCTTTCTGGTCCTTCGCTCGGTCTTTTGCTGCGTCCAATTCTTCGGGAGAGGGATCGCGGAGGACCACGACCAGCCGGCGGCTGTCCGGGGACCAAGCCACGTCCTCGACATCTTGGGCCGTGTCGGTGAGGCGCTGGGCTTCGCCGCCGAGGCGGTTGAGCAGCCAGAGTTGGGTCTTGCCTTCGTCGCGAGCGGAGAGGAAGGCCAGGTATTTGCCGTCCGGGCTCCAGCGGGGTTGCGAGGAAGAGGCGTGCTCCGCGGTCATCGGGATCGGTTCGCCACCGGCCGTCGGGACCATCCAGATTCGTTCTTCGCTCTTGTCGTCCTTTAAGGTTGAGGTCCTGACCGTGTAGGCGACCCACTGGGCGTCGGGGCTCAACTGCGGATCCTGGACTTCGCGAATCTGGAAGGCATCATCGATGGTGATGGCTCGCGGAGCCGCGGGCGACTGCTGGGCCGAAGCGGCGAGCGGTAGAGCCAGGAGCGCGAAGACGAGCGAGAGCGGAGAGCCGGGTTTCATTCAAAGGACTCCTAAGAGTGGATATATAAGGTCAGACGCAAACCGGCGGAGTTTAGCATAGGGGCGGGTGAAAGAAAGGTTGCGGAGCATCCGTGCGCGGCGATCTCGGCCAGGTGCCGTGGGCTTATTCGTAGCTGTCGTTGCGGAAGGTAGAGGCGGTTGCTCCGGGGTAAGCAGCGTGCCTCGGTAGACTCCGGGCGGGGCGAGCCCCGTCCCCTACAAGGAAGAAACTGCCGCGGACCCGTACTATCGAACAGCTAACGAAAACCGGGGCGGCGCGAAAGAAAATTGCGTCGAGGCCCATTTTTTTCTTGCATGGGGTGATGGAGCTTGTATTCTGCGATGGCGAACTTGCTCTGTGCCTGGCGAGCGAGAGTCGCTCAAGGAGGACGAGAGTAAAAATTGAGTACGTTATCGCTGCCCGCCCAACTTCCCTCTCGCGCAATCCCAACAGCGAAAAAAAGAGCCGCAAAGCTGACGCTCTGGCCGCTCGTGGCGGCAACTTTCTTCATGGTGTCCGGAGGCACGTATGGCACGGAAGAGATCGTGCACGGAGCCGGCTACGGACGCGCGATTCTGATTCTGCTCTTCACGCCGGTGCTGTGGAGCCTGCCTACGGCGTTCATGATCGGGGAACTCTCGAGCGCGCTGCCCGCGGAGGGCGGCTATTACGCCTGGGTGCGCCGAGGGCTGGGAAATTTCTGGGGTTTTCAGGAAGCGTGGCTGTCGCTGGCCGCCAGCATCTTTGATATGGCGATTTATCCGACGCTGTTCGTGGGGTACTTGACGCAGGTAGCGCCGTGGTTCCGCGAGGGCCATCGCGGGGTGTTTGTGGGCTTGTTCGTGGTGGCGGCTTGCGCGGGGTTGAATATCGCGGGGATTCGAGTGGTGGGAATTACCTCGCTGTGGCTGTTCTTTCTGTTGTCGGCGCCTTTTGCGCTGATCGTACTGCTGTCGCCGTTCCGGGCTGGTGCGCTGGCTGATGTGCACCTGGCGCCCGCCACGTCGACGGTGGGCCTGATCGGTGGGACGCTGATCGCCATGTGGAATTACATGGGCTGGGACAACGCCTCGACCATCGCGCAGGAAGTCGAGCGGCCGCAGCGCACCTATCCGAAGGCGATGCTGGCGGCGGTGGTGCTGGTTTCGCTGACCTACATTTTGCCGTTCGCGGCGGTGTATGCCGCCGGCGTCCCTGCTGCGGCGTTCGCCGGCGACGGCTCCTGGGCGCAGGTGGCGGGAATGATCGCAGGAAGCTGGCGGGGAGCGAACTGGCTGGGGTTCCTCCTGGTGCTGGGCGGGATGATGAGCGCGTTTGGGATGTTCAACGCCCTGGTGATGAGCTACTCGAGGCTGCCGCTGGCCATGGCGCGCGACGGAATGCTGCCGCGGGTGTTTGCCAAGATCCACTCGAAGACGCGGGCGCCTTGGGTGGCCATCCTGGTTTGCGCGGGAGGGTGGGCATTTTGTCTTGGGCTGGGGTTCGAGCGGTTGGTGACGCTGGACGTAATGCTCTACGGGGCGAGCTTGATGCTGGAGTTCGTGACCTTGGTGGTGCTGCGGATCCGCGAGCCGGAGCTGAAGCGTGAGTTCCGGGTGCCTGGTGGTTTGACGGGAGCCGTTCTGGCGGGTGTGTTTCCGCTGATCTTGTTGAGCCTGGCACTGATCCGGGGCGGGCACGAGACGGTGCTGGGGATGAACGGGCTGATGTTCGGCGTGTTAATCATCGTTATGGGCTTCGTGGTGTACTTGGGAACGGCAAAGCTGCGGCGGAGGGTGCTGCGACCTGTAGTGGTCGAGAACGTGGAAGCGGCCTAAGAACCAGCTATTGAGATAGGGATATGGAGGGATTTCCTGCCGCCCGGCTCGCAAGAGTCGGGCGGTTTGCTTTTGTTTTCCGTGGACATGGCGAAGGGTCGAACCTGGATTTCTCAAAGGACACGAACCTTTCGTAAGGATGTGAGCCAGTAACTGAGCGAATCAGGCGATCACTTCGCGACTTCGTCTCTCTGGCAAATGACCGCTCTTGTTGCAGTTCCTAGTTCGACTCGATATATTCCCACGACGGCCCCAACCCTGGAGGAAATATGGCATTCCCGCTCGTCCCCAGGCCCCCGGAGAACTCTCGTCAGGTCTGCTCTCTATTCATGATGCTGCTGGGCAGCGTGCTGCTCTTCGCGACCATTCCGGAGGCGTTGCCACGAGCTGCGCAAGATTCTGCGCCCCCTCCGAAAGAAAACCCTAAGCCTCCCGGGGCCGCGGAGAAACAAAAGGAGAATCCCAAGCCCGCGGCTGCCCCCAAGGCGTGCTGCTCCTGTGTCAAAAGCCTGCGCCTTGCTTTTCAGCATAACGGCCCTATCGAAACTCCCCCCGAAACAAAATGGGTCGATGACTCCGAAGACCCCAGCGGTGAAAAAGTAATAGTATCGACCGGCTCTCGCAGACAACCCGGGCACGTCTTTCAAGTACTCATCCGCTTTGAAACCAAGAAGAGCGACACGCAGGGAAATCTCACTCTTCATTGGTTTGAAAAAGCGGATTCCCTGCCGTCCATGATCAAACGAGCTGGAATCCAACCCAATACCTGGTATGACGCCCAGGAAGTCTTGACTACCTCGCAAGCCATGGTGCGCAAAGCGGACGGCAAAGAACCTCAGCCCAACAATAAGGCTTCCGATCTCGAAACCATCGCTGAATACGTGAAACGGCACCAAGGAACCGCGACGGACTGGGTCCGCAGATATTTAAACGACAAATCGAAGATTTGCCCCCTACCGGCATCCGTCGTCTACATTGACGACAAGCCGGCCGCCCGCCAGCCCCGCAAATTGGAATTCCATATCGTCGTCGAGAACCCGCAAAATTGTGGCTGTAGTGATCCCCCCAAACTTGAACTTTGGGCCACGCAACTTCTGGTCGCGAAGCCAGGTCAATCGAGCGTAGACCAGGCTCAGTCCGGTTTTTATGGTCCCAAAGGAAAAATGAAACCTGGCGAATCGATCGAGGGTCAGCCCAGCGCTCCGCAGCCGAAGCTTCCATAACCTTTCTGCAGTTAACATTTTCTGGCGAGTCCCGTCCCGTTCGTTAGAGTGGGGCCTTCGGCGGGCGGCTTCCTCATCCGACTAGGCGAGTGCCCGGAAGTTTCCACCTGCCCTGGGCGCGACATTGTGCGCTCGGCAGGGTTAGACATAGGGAACCGGGGAACATTGCCCCAGGAGGAAGCGGTCCATGAAGAAGATCCTGAATAGTTTGCTGGCCGTTGGCGGGTTGTTGCTGTTGGGCGGTTCTTTGAGTATGGCGCGGGCGCAGAGCGGCTCGCAGGGCACCGGGCAGAGCCAGGCGGCACCTGAACAGCAGAACGAGGCGCGCCGGCCGGATCTGAACCTTACGGACGACCAGAAGGCGCAGATGAAGAAGATTCACGAAGACGCCAAGTCGCAGATCGAAGCTGTGAACAATGATTCGTCGCTGAGCGCCGATCAGAAACAGGCGAAAATTAGGCAGCTCCATAAAAGCACGCGGAGAGAGGTAGCGGCAATCCTGACTCCGGAACAAAAGAAGACCATGAGGGAATGGCGGCGGACGCAGCGAGGATCGCCGCAGTCGCAGCAGCCTTCGGGGAAGTAAGCGCCTACTAACCACAGGATAGAGGATTCGGATATTGCGGTTCGCGAGCGTCGGCGGAAGGGCCGTCCCTTTTTCGCCGCGTGGCGGTCATTCAGATGGCCCGGAGTGGCGGGCAGATTTGGTATTCTGCTCGACGTGGGAAATAAAGTTCGGGAAGCGATTCCAGTACACATCCGAATCGGAGCTTTTTGGGCGCTAGGTCTGCTCGGCGTTGTCCTGGCTTGCGCGGCGCTGTCGACCTCGACTTGGTCTACTGCGGCCTCGAGTCGCACTTCGCCGGGGCGGCAAGCAGCGCCCGTCGCACAGACACCGACGCCCGTGACAACCCCCTCACCTGCGCAGGCGGATAGTGCTCCACAGGGTGCAGCGCCCGCGCCACGGCCTGGGCCGAACATCGTGGTGATCGATCCGGCGCACGGAGGCACGGATTTGGGCGCGCGCGGCGCGGGTGGCGTTCGCGAGAGCGAGATCGTCTTGGAATTTGCGAGCCAGGTGAAAACAGCGCTGGAGTCGCACGGTTTCCAAGTGGTGCAGACGCGGCAGGGAAACGAGAATCCGTCGTTCGACGACCGCTCGGCGATTGCCAACGCGCAGCGCGGTGCGGTGTTTGTGACGCTGCATATTGCCTCCACGGGGCTGCCGGGGACGGCGCGCGTGTACGTCATGAGCGATTTGCCGGCCAGCGATGACACGACCGGGCTGATTCCGTGGGACCGGGCGCAAGCGCCGTTTCTGCCGTTGAGCCGGAAACTTGGGGACCTGGTGCAGGGATTTCTTTCCCAGAGATTCAAGGGCTCGCCCGGCACGGCGCAAGCAGCTGCCGTGCGGCAGTTGCGGACGACGGCGGCGCCGTCCATCGCGGTGGAGGTATCGAGCGTATCGGTTGAGGATCGGGGTGAACTCGATCGCATGGCACCAGGAGTGGCGGATGCCATTGCGCAAGGCGCAGCGGCGTTTCGTCCTTCCTATGTGGTCGCCGCAAATCCTGGAGACCGGCCGTGATGCCGCGCTGGCGAGTGTGGCTGATCGGCATGCTTGTTTTGGCGGTGATCGTCGCGGCGATTTACTTTCCGATTTTGCGGCGGCGGCTGCGGCAAGCGGCGCAAGTGCAGCAGCAGAGCGAAGAGCAAGCGCGGCGAGAATTGACGCAGTCGCTGGCGGCCAATCCCGGGGCGCCTTTGGTGAAGGCGAAATTATTCTGGGCGTCCGGAGCGGAGGATGGCGCGCTGACGGCGGTGACTGTCGATCTGCCGCTGGCGAAAGATCCGGTGTTGCGCGGGAAGCAAGTGTTGAACACACTGCTGGCCGGGCCGGTGGACGCGGAGCTGAGAACGGTGCCGCCCGACGCGGTGCTGCTGGCGTTTTATTTGCTGCCGGACGGAACGGCCATCGCGGATTTTTCGGAAGGGTTGGCGACGTCGATTCCGTCGGGGATCGAAAGCGAACAGATGGCGGTGGATTCGCTAACGAAAACGCTGGAAGCCAATGTGCCGCAGGTGCGATGGCTAAAAATTTTGATTCACGGACAGGAAGTGGATACGCTGGGCGGGCACCTGGACTTGACGCGGACGTTTCTCGTGAACGCCAAGCCTGTGCCGATACTGCCTGCGGCGGCGCCAACGGCTGGCAGTCCGGCGGGTGGTAAGACGGCCACGACGCCGACAGCAGCGCCATCCGGTAAGTTGACACCTGCGGCCCCTCCCGGCAAACTTGCGCAGCCCGGGGGCAAACCATGAGTTTTGCGAGCGAACGCGCCGAAAAAGCTGGAGGGAAAGTGCGAATGGACGGGCGCGCGGCGGATCAAATGCGGGCGCTGAAGATCACGCCGGATTTCATTTCTACCGCGGAAGGAAGCGTGCTGATCGAGTTGGGGAAGACCCGCGTGATCTGCACGGCTTCGGTGGACGACGGCGTGCCGGGCTTCTTGAAAGGCAGCGGCAAAGGCTGGGTGACCAGTGAATACGGCATGCTGCCGCGAGCGACGGAAGAACGCACGGCGCGGGAAGCCACGCGGGGGAAACAAACCGGGCGCACGCTGGAAATCCAGCGGCTGATTGGACGGTCGCTGCGGGCGGTCACCGACCAGGAAGCTATGGGGGAGCGCACGGTTTGGATTGACTGCGATGTGATTGAAGCGGACGGAGGAACAAGGACGGCGTCGATTACCGGCGCTTTCGTGGCGCTGGCGCTGGCGTTCGAACGCATGGTGGCGGCAGGGATTTGGAAGAGTTCACCGCTCATCGATACCGTGGCGGCGACGAGCGTGGGAATTGTGGACGACCGCGCACTGCTCGATCTGGCATACGAAGAAGATTCGCGCGCGGAAGTGGATATGAATGTGGTGATGACTGGCAGCGGACATTTTGTCGAGATTCAAGCTACGGCCGAGGGTCGGCCGTTCACCGGGAGCGAGATGCAGGACTTGCTGGCGCTGGCGGCTGCGGGGATCCGCCGTCTGACGGACGACCAGCGGACTGTCTTGCCCGTGAAATTCAGTGCGCGCGTCCGTTGAGGTGTATCTGGCCTCGTCCAATCCGGGAAAACTAAGGGAATTTCGAGAGCTCGCCAGCGCAGCGGTACACGCTGTGCCTTTGGCTTTGGAGTTGTTGCCTAGGTTCGATTCCCTGCCCGCGTTCGAGGAAAATGCACCAACCTTCGCGGAAAATGCCGCAGGTAAAGCGTTGCACTATTCACGATTGTGTAATGGGCTGGTTCTCGCAGATGACTCCGGGCTGGTGGTGCCGGCGCTGGGCGGGGCTCCGGGAGTGCTCTCTGCACGGTACGCGGGGCCGACGGCTACAAGCGCAGAGCGGATGGCGAAGTTGCTGGCGGAGCTTCGCGGCAAGTCCGGAGAGGAGCGTCGAGCGCATTTTGTTTGCGCGATTGCGCTGGCTCGGCGCGGTCGGGCAACAGCCGTGGTGACGGACCGAGTCGATGGCGAGATTTTGCAGGCTCCTCGAGGGGGCGGAGGTTTTGGCTACGATCCGATCTTCTACTTTCCGCCTTTGGGCAAGACTTTCGCGGAAATCTCCTCAGAAGAGAAGAATGAGTTCAGCCATCGCGGAAAGGCGTTTCGAAAGGTTCTGGATTTGATCGCAAGCGGGCATCCGTCTTAGTCTTTGCCGGTCGCCGGTTCACATTCCACGAAGCGGAGAAAGCGGCAGAAATGCCTCTCCTAGCGTGTGTTATTCTTCCCTGCCATGGCGACGAAAAACAAGCGCGTCAGTTCTTCCAAGAAACAAAAACCACGCAAACCGGCAAAATCGCCGATCGGAACGACGGCGAAAAAACCTGCAAAAGCGGCAAAGGTGGCGAAAACCGTCGGCGCGGGGAGCGATCCGCAGCGCGTGGCCGCTATTCTGAGCAAGCTGGACGAGGCATATCCGGAGGCGGTCTGCGAGTTGAAGCACGAGAATGCGTTTCAATTGCTGATTTCCACGATTCTGTCGGCGCAGTGCACCGACGTGCGCGTGAATCAGGTTACCGAGACACTCTACAAAAAGTACACCAGCCCGGAGGCGTTCGCCTATGCCAACCCGAGCGAACTGGAAAAGGAAATCCGGCCGACTGGATTCTTTCGCAACAAGACGAAATCGATCATGGGCGCGAGCAAAGCGATTGTGGAGACCTTCGGCGGACAGGTGCCGCGAACGATGGAAGAAATTTTAACGCTGCCAGGCGTGGCGCGTAAGACGGGCAACGTGGTTCTGGGAACGGCATTTGGGATTGCCGTTGGAGTCGTCGTCGACACGCACGTGATGCGGCTATCGCGGCGGCTGGATCTGACAAAGCAGGAAGAACCGAAGGGGATCGAGCAGGATTTGATGCGCATCCTTCCCAAAGAGAAATGGATCCAGTTTTCGCACCAGTTGATCTGGCACGGACGGCGAATATGCTTCGCGCGCAAACCCAACTGCGCGGAATGCAACCTGGAATCGATTTGTTATTCGAAGGACAAAACCGTCTAGCGGTGTGCGCTTAGACAGCTAGGCAGACGCGCCTTGCTCCGAACTGAACTCCGCAAAGGTCTTACCCTCTTCGGACAGACGCTGTAGCAGCGGCGCCGGTTCCCACAATTCGCCATGCTGCTGTTGGAATTCGCGGATGCGGTCGTAGACTTTTTTCAGCCCCACCGTGTCGGCGTACCACATCGGGCCGCCGCGATAGGCGGGGAATCCGTAGCCGTTCAAGTAGATGATGTCGATGTCGACCGCGCGCAACGCGTAGCCTTCTTCCAGGATGCGCGCACCTTCGTTCACAAGTGCATAGAGACAGCGGTCCGTGATTTCTTCCGCGGAGATCTGGCGTTGCGGGATGCCGGCTTCGGCCGTCCACTTGCGGACGAGATCCGCCACTTCCGGATCGGGAATGACTCGCCGGTTCTCGTCGTATTTATACCAGCCTGCGCCGGTCTTCTGGCCGAAGCGGCCGAGTTCGCAAAGGCGATCCTCAGCGATCGGCTGCCGGACGCCCGGCTTTTGCAGGTGGCGATGCTCGTTGCGGATGCGCCATCCGATATCGAGACCCGCAAGGTCGCCGGTCGCCAGCGGGCCCATGGCCATGCCGTACTCGTACATGGCGTTGTCGACGGCTTCGACGCTGGCACCTTCTTCCACCAGAAACTGCGCCTCGCGGCGGTATGGATGGAACATGCGGTTGCCGACGAATCCGACGCAATTCCCGACGAGCACGCCGACTTTTCCGAGTTTCTTCGAGAGTTGCATGTACGTGGCGATGATTTCTTTGCTGGTGGCTTTCCCTCGCACGATTTCCAGGAGGCGCATGACGTTTGCGGGGCTAAAGAAATGCGTGCCTATCACCGCCTGCGGCCGCGACGTGGCCGATGCAATCTCATCGATGTTGAGCGTCGAGGTGTTGCTGGCCAGAATTGTTCCCGGTTTGCAGATGCGGTCAAGCTGGCCAAAAACTTCCTTTTTTACAGCCATGCCTTCAAACACCGCTTCGATCACCATGTCAACCTTGGCGAAACCGTCGTAGCTTAGTGTTGGCTGAATCAGCTTCAGGCGCTCGTCGACAAACTGCTGGGCAAAGCGGCCGCGTTTGACGGAATTTGCGTAGTTTTTCTGAATATTGGCCAGCCCGCGGTCCAGCGCCGCCTGATCGGTTTCCTTGAGCAGCACGGGAATGCCGGCATTGGCGAGCACCATGGCGATGCCGCCGCCCATCGTGCCGGCGCCAACCACGGCCGCGCTGTTCACGGGAATGACCGGCGTGTCTTTCGGCACGTCGGGAATTTTCGAAACCTCTCGCTCGCCGAAGAAAACATGAATCAGCGCCTTAGACTGATCCGAAAACAGACATTTGGTAAAGAGTTTCTGCTCCTCCGCAACGCCTTCGGCAAAGGGAAGCTTCGTCGCGGCCTCTACCGCATCGATGGCCGCAAGTGGCGCCATCGCGCCGCGCTGCTTCTTGCGCGCAGCTTCGCGTGCCGTGGCAAATATCGGAGCGTTTTGTTCCGGCGTTCCGAGCTTGTCCCTGCGATCCCGCGTTTTGCGGGTGGGCCTGCCAGCAACCTCCCGCGCAAAGGCTACCGCGCCCGCCAGCAAGTCGCCCTCCACGAGGCTGTCGATGATGCCGAATTTCAGAGCTTCTCCCGCTTTGATCGGACTGCCATCGGCGCACATCTCGACGGCCTTCGCGACTCCGGCGAGCCGCGGCAAGCGCTGCGTTCCAGCCGCTCCGGGAATAATGCCGAGCTTCACTTCGGGCTGGCCGACCTGCGCGCTCGGAACCGCTACGCGGTAGTGGCCCGCCATCGCTAACTCCAAGCCGCCCCCTAACGCCGTTCCATGCAGCGCCACCACAACCGGTTTGCAGCAATCTTCGATGCGTAGCAATAGCGGCTTGAACCCTTCGCCACGCGTGGCTTTGCCTGAGGTCATCTTGCCAAATTCCTTGATGTCCGCACCGGCGACAAAAGTGCGGCCTCCGCCGATGAGCACCGCGGCGACGACGCTCTCGTCTTTGTCGATTTGTTCGATCGCTTCGGCGATGCCCTCCGGAACACCGGGGCTCAAGAAGTTCACCGGAGGATTATTGATCGTAATGACGGCGACGCCGTTGTCTTTCGTCAGTTGAACCAGATCGCTCATAGAAGTCGCCTTCTTTGATTCGAGGAATTAAGTCACACAAGTATCAGGAAGCCTTAGTGTTCGCTTGCTTAAGCGGTTTGCCCTCCGTCGACGACCAGCACATGGCCGGTGACGAAATCGGAGGCGTCCGACGCCAGAAAAACGGCGGCGCCTTTCAAGTCGTGCTCGCTGCCGAAGCGGCGCAACGGAATTCGGCTTAAGAAGGCGTCCTTGTGCCGCTCGATCAAGACTTGAGACATATTCGTGGGGAACCAGCCCGGTGCAATGGCGTTCACCTGAATGTTGTGGATCCCCCATTTGCACGCTAGGTCTTTCGTAAAAATAATAACTCCACCTTTGCTGGCATGGTATCCGATGGCCTGAAATTCTGGAGGAGCGCCCTGAATTCCGGCGACCGAGGCGACGTTGATGATCTTTCCGCTCCGCTGCGGAATCATGGCTTTGCCCACCGCTTGCGAAAACAGAAACGTCCCGGTCAGATTCGTCTCGATGACCTTGTTCCAGTGCTCCAGCGACATCTCTTCCACGGGAGCGCCCCACGACGTGCCGGCGTTGTTAATGAGAATGTCAATTCGCCCGAACTGGACCAGGGTCGCATCCACGACATTCTGAATCTCCGCTGGATTTCTCACGTCGCAGCCTAACGCTACGGTCTTGACGCCAAGACTCTGCAGTTCTTCAGCGGCCCGTACGCAACGTTCTTTCTTGCGGGCGCACAAAACAAGGTTGGCGCCCATCTCCGCCAACGCCTCCGCCATCTGGCGGCCTAGTCCCATGGAGCCGCCCGTAACAATAGCCACGCGTCCGCTCAGATCAAAAAGCTCGCGCACACTTTTCTTCCGAGCGACTTGCTCCGGCATAGACCTGCTCTCCTTCAGGGACGTTTGGCGGGCATAGGACGGACTCGCTCCGCTGGAACAATGCCCTGCCCTTCGAGCACCGGATGAACTTGATCCGTCGCCACATCCGTAAGGGTTTCAACTTTTCCCGACGGCCAGCGAATCTCCACGGTATCAACTTTCTTCGCCGAGCCAAGTCCAAAATGCACGCGCAGATCATTTTGCGAAAGGTAGCTTCCGCCGCTGTAAATCTCTTCGGTTTGAGTCATGCCACCAGCCACAATCTTGACCCGCGCATTGAGCGCCAGGCGGTTACTTTTCGTCCCCGCCAGCTCAAAGCTCACCCAATGCCGCCCAGGAACGCCGTGGTTCTGCAAAATCATCGGCGCGCCATCGATGTCGCCAATGACCACATCCATGTTGCCATCGTTGAAAAGGTCTCCGACCGCGAGCCCGCGCGAGACGCGCTTTTCCTTGAGCGCCGACCCGGCCTGATCGCTGGCATCGCAAAACGTTCCATCTTTCTGATTGAGGTGCAGCAGCTTGGGCTGGCGGTATCCGCCACCCGAAGGCAGCGTGTCCACCTGGGGATAAACGTGGCCACTCACGGCGATCAGGTCCAGCCATCCATCATTATCCAAATCCGCGAACGCCGCGCCCCACTTCACCCATGGCAAGGAAGGCAGAGCTACACCCGACGGATACGAGACATCCGTGAAATTCCAATTCCCGTCATTACGATACAGGAGGTCGTTCTCATCCGAAAAGTTGGTCACATACAACGATGGCCGCCCGGTATGTAGGTAGTCGCCGATGGCAATGCCCATCGATGCTTGCTCCGAGCCATCCTCGCTCACCGCCGTTCCGGATTCCAGGCCGATGTCCTTGAATTTTCCGTTCCCTTCGTTCTTGTACAGGAATTTCGGCGTTGAATCGTTGGCCACGTAAATGTCCGGGCGGCCCGTATTGTTGAAATCCGCCCAAACGACTCCCATGCCGTAGTAGCCGCTCGGGTCGCTGACTCCCGCGCTCTTCGACACATCGGTGAACGTTCCGTCCCGATTGTTGTGGAAGAGCGAATCACCAGCACCCTTCAATCCGCGCGGACCGCATTGCACATCGATCCCGCGATATTTGCAATTGGGAGATTTGCCGAAGCCCGGGAGATCGTTAAGGTGGAAATCGACATAATTCGTGACCATCAGATCGACGAACCCGTCGCCGTCGTAGTCGCCGAACGCCGCGCCGGTCGACCAACGCCCATCCGCAACCCCCGCCTTGGCGGTCACGTCCGTAAACGTGCCGTCACCATTATTGTGATAGAGCACGTTGCCGCCCAGGCAGGTGATGTAAAGATCGGGCCAGCCGTCGTTGTCGTAATCCCCGACGGCTCCGCCCATGGCAAAACAAGGTGTACCGATCCCAGCCTTCTCGGTCACATCCGTAAACGTTCCGTCCCGATTGTTGTGATACAGCGCGCCGCGGCTCTTCTGGCCTTTGACGGCCATGTCTACGCTCGGCGCGTTAGTGAAATAAATGTCCAGCCAGCCATCACGATCGTAATCGAACAGAATTACGCCGCCGCTCATGGACTCCACAATGTATTTCTTGGCCGGATCGGAAGTGTGCTTAAAAGTGATTCCCGCTTTTGCAGTGACGTCTTCGAGTTGCGGCACGGGACGCCCGCTGCATTTAGAAGATTTGGCACCGGGCGGGGGAGGCGGCGGCGTAGGATGCCCCTCCTGTCCACTCGCCAGGCTGGCTCCCAGGAATAGCAGCAGGAGCGCCTTCGCGTGCCGTCGACACCGCTGTGTATCGGTCAAAGTTTTTCCATTCGGAAGCGGGTTACGGACTCTGGAGCGGTGCAACCGCCGCACGATCCCGCTGCCTGGCCTTGAGCTCTTTATAGAGCTCAAGTTCGCGATCGGCGTCCGCGGTGCGCGACTCCTTGCGATAAGCGGTCTGCAGTTGATAGTGCATGTAATCCGTCTGCGGGCTGAGTTGCGTCGCCGCCTCGAGGTGCTCAACCGCCTCCTGCAATTGTCCCTTATCCAACAGGATCTTTCCCATCTGATACTGGGCGTTGGCATGATTGGGATGGGCCGCGACGACCTGCTCGAAAAGCCGCGCGGCCTCGTCAACTCGCGACTGCTGCAGATACACAAAACCCAAGTTGTACGTGGCGTCCGCATCGGCGGGCACGAGTCCTAGCTCCGCCCGAAATTCGTCGGCCGCCTCAGACCAGTGCTCCCAACGAATATCGGCCTGCCCTGCAAAGTAGTGGGCCTTCGGCAGAGAGGGATCGGCCTGCAAGGCGCTATGCAACGCCGCCACAGCACGCGCGTAGTCTCCCATCTCGATCCACAGTTGGCCAATCAAGAGCAGCGTATTGTTCGAGCGATTGCTCTTCTCGAATTCGCCTAGAACTTCGGCCGCCTTCTTTAGCTCGCCGGTGCGCGCGAGTGAAGTGGCCCACGCGTAGCCGACAGTGGAGTCCTGCATCCCTCGAACTCCCAACGGGGAAAAGGTCTTGGCTGCATCCGCAAATTTCTCCGCGCCGAAATAAGCCATCCCCAGCATGGCCCGCACCGGACCGTCGGCAGGCTTGGCCTGGACAGCCTGGGCAAGCCCGCGAATGGCCTCGGAATAGTTACTGGTCCGAAATGCCGACAGGCCCAGATTCTTTGCCAAGCCCGGGATCTGGGGATCCCAGCGCTCCCCCTCCTGATAGTGGCCAAGGGCCGCGAGATATTCTCCTCGAACCGCTTCGGAAGTAGCCAAGTCATTGAAGCTCAATCCCAGGACCGAGCGGAGACGGTTTTCCTGAGAATCCGCCTCCGAGCGCTGCTTTTCCGTCAAATTGCTTCGAGCCACCACCGCAGCATCGACGCGCGCGAAGGGATCGGCGTTCCCGGGAACAAGCGGCGCCGCCTCCGTCTCGCTCTGAGGGCTTAGCGGCACAATTGCCGCAGCCGAGCCTGTGCCGCCCGCCAAAGCCATGGTCGTCACATTCTGCTGGCTCTGCTCCATGGTCTTGTTCTGCAGCTCCCGCGCCTTGGCTAGATACACTTCGCTTTCCTCCGCGCGGCCGGAGTTTACCAGGATGCGCCCTAAATCGACGTAGGCCCGCCGGATCTGGTAGCTCGAGCGCGACTCGTCGCTGCCAGTGAGCGCAATAGCCTTACGAAAGCACTCCTCAGCCCGCTTCATGTCGCTTTGCGCGTAGGCGTTCAACCCCATGTACAGCCAAGGCTCCGGCGAGTCGGAATTCACCTCGATCGCAATCTTAAGGTAACGGTCAGAAGCGGCATAGCTCCGGTCGTTCGACGCCAGAAAACCCCTCATATAGTTGGCCAGATAGTCCCGCGGGTAGTATTCAAGCTCTCTAGAAAACTCCGTCCTGACTTCCGGCGTCGGCTTCCACTCGTTCACCGCCAGCCGGGCCAGCCCAAGAAAGTAATGGGCATGCGGCGTGCGCGTATCCAGCGCGATGGCCCGCTGAAACTCTTGAATTGCCGCCGGCATGTCGTCCGCGTCCCTGTAAGCCCTGCCAAACAACACGTGCAGGGAGCCGCTGTCTCCGTTGTCCTGCACCATGCGATTGAAGACCTCTGCCGCTTTCTCCTTATCCTTAGCATCCTTGGTCTGCAACAAACACATTCCTAGGGAATAAAAGGTCTCTAAATCCGGATTGAGTTGCGCGGCGTGACCAAGCGCCTCGGCCGCTTTCGCGTATTCCTGCTTTCGGATCCAGGCCCTCCCACTCACGCTGAAGGCTCGGGGGTTGTTGGGATCGGCCGCCAGCGCCCGGTCGGCCTCCGCCAGCGCCTCCTCGGGGCGGTTCTCTTGAAGCTCGGTGATGGCCAAATCGACCCGGGTATCAGGCAAACTCTCGAAGTCCAGGGAACGCCGGTACAATTCGACCGCCTGGGGATAAGCCGCCTCGAGCAAGCGCAGTTGCCCCATCTCCCGCAGCGCCAGGGCAATCAGCCGCTTGTTCGCTTGGGCCACCGCGGCGGCATCGCCGGAGCGTTGAGCGATTTGCGCTGCTTCCAGCCTCTTACGAAGCTCAATCTCCGCGGGGCTGGCGCGCCCATCCTCGGGCTTGGTCTCCGGCCGGTGCGGAGCCGCGGTTTGAGGGAAAGAGGGAAAAGTGGGCGAGCTCCCGCCGACAGACAATAATATCGCTAAGTTTAAAGAAAGACAGGCATTTAGGCCGCCACCGAAGGATGGGAACTTCCGAGTTTCAGCTTTCACGGAAAGGCCATGCAACGCGCCCAACGAAGATAAACGGCGGGGCTTGGAATTTCAAGCCCCGCCGTCTTAGATGGTTTATTCGAGCTGCTTAGAACGAGAACCTCAGGGTGTACTGAAGCTCACGTCCTGGGTGCACGGCGCTGGCTTGTCCAAAGCCGTTCTGTTGGCCAGGCAGTTGACCGCTAACGATGTTGTTTGTGGGACTGCATGCGGTCGCCCCGCACTGCAAGTTATTGGCGCTGAAGCCCGTTCCTTCGAGCTGATTGCCGAAGAAATTGGCATGGTTGAACAGGTTGAAGAAGTCCAAGCTGAACTTCACCCGGTATTTCTCTTTGAAGTTCCAGTTCTTTGCTAGTTGAACGTCGACATTTCGGTTGTTCGGGCCGTGGCAGTAGCCGCGCGGCACGTTGCCAACCGTTCCGAGCGCATAGCCCACGAAGGTAAACGCCGCCGGGTTGAGAATCTGCTTGCCGCTCGAACCGGAGTTGCAGCTCACGCCAGAGACATCCGGCCGGTTGTTGTTATTGAAGCCCGACCCCTGGAGCGAACTCAACTGATAGCAGTTACTCAGAGTCGCGGCAGTGCACGCCCCGACCCCTGGGATCTGCGAGGACGCGGTTACCAGCTTGCTGTTTGCATCGCTGGCTCCGTTGCTGAAGACGCTCAGCGAAGCCCCGGATTCTACGCTAACGATGCTGTTCAGCTCCCATCCGCCAACGGTGTCCTGAACCAAAGAGCTCTGCCTGGTAAACTTCGGCAAAAAGAAGACTTCGTTGGCCACAAAGATGTGCGGCCGATTGATGTTGGTATTGCCTTTGTCAAGCCCGGGACGGGTCGGATCCGTGAGCGCTTGTTGATTGATGCTCCCTGACGAATTGTCTAGCTCCTCATCTGCGATCGAATGGGAGTACGTATAGGAGGCTTGAAAGGTCGAGAACTCGCCCAGCCGGGAGCGGAACAAGGCTTGTAGAGAATGATAGGTGGAGTGTCCAGTGCGGCTGAAGTCCCCGATTTGGCCGAAATTCCCCGCGGGCCGGAAAGTATTGATGCTGGTTGCGCTCGAGGTGCTCAAGAAAGCCGTTTGCAGCCAGTCGGCCGAGGGAACCGCATTCAGGTCAGACATGGAGGTCAAGTGAATGCCGGTGTTCCCGACATACCCGAGTTGCAGGGCCGTGTTGCGGAAAAGTTCCCGTTCGACGGACATGTTCCATTGCCAACTGTTCGGCGTAATAGCACGAGGATCTTTGGCTGAGTTCGGTGATACGCTCGGACTGCTCAGAGGCGCGGGCGTCTCAAGGGTTCTCTTGTCCTGTGCGTTGATGACGAAGGGCGAGGTATTTGCCAGTCGCTCGTCGATGCCGACCAGTTCGCGCTGGAAGAACTGCCCGATGCCCAAACGCACCGCCGTCTTGCCATCTCCTCTCACATCCCACGCCACACCCAACCGCGGTGCAATGTCGTGGTTGTTCTGGTTGACCAGCGCACTATTCGGACCGGGTGTCCCGTTGGAAAGCGGCAGGCTGATTCCAAGGGCCGAGAGCTGTGACGCCGCGTTCTGGCACGGCGTAGTTCCCGGAACGATGATGACACCGTTGCAGGCGTCCGAGGCCGGGAGAGCTGGATTGTAATTGGCCAAGCTGAACGACGCCCAATGGTTGTCGGAGGCGTAGGGCTCCCGGTAGAACGACCACCGGAAACCATAGGTCAAGGTCAAATTACGGCGGAACTTCCAGGTGTCCCCCACATACCACTCCACGTCGTGCCAGAGGACCCTCGCCGTTGCATTGACGCTATTCTCCGTCGTGGTGAACAGTTGCCCCGGCAGCAGTAGATTGGCCAGTTGGTTCTTGGTGTCGGTGGCCACTGCGGAGCCTCCGGGATTGATAAAGGGCGCATCGTTGCTGCCATTATTGTTTTCGATCTTGGCGTTCGTGCTGAAAAACGCTCCCACTTTGAACAAATGGTTCCCCTGGACCTTGGAGAGATTATCCTGCACCGCGTAAAGGTCCTCATGGTTGCCATAAGGAGCGATATTCCAGACATTCTGACCGTTGCCGTAGGGCGATAGCCCACCCCATCCGACCTGCGGAAAAGTCCCCGCGAGTTTCAAAGAGGCCGGCCACGCCGGAGGTACCGCAGCGTCCACCTGCGCCACCAGACCCTTGTCTGTGCCGGAGAGCGTGGTAATGATGGCATTGTGGCCGTAGCCGAATTCGACATCGTTGACCATGGTGCTGCTCAGTTGCGACGTCAATTTGCCCATCACGCTCTTGGAAGGCTGACTCCAATCCGAATTCACGGTCGGGAAGAAGGAATCTCCCCAGAAAAGATTGGGGTTCGGACCTGGACTCGTCCAGGAATCATTGGTATAGCGGAAGGTCGCGCGGTTCTTTTTGGTCAGATCATAGTCGACGCGTACGTTCCATTCGCTCCAGCTTGGCTGGGTGCGCTCCTGGTCAAACCAGTTATTGGCGCCTTGAACGGCGGTCCCGGCCAGGGTCGGGTTGGGATAGTACGCCGCCAGCAACTGCGCCGTCGGGTCGGGGTTCGCGATGATTCTGGGGTTACCTGCTGCCTGGTTCGCGACCGGGATCGCGGGAAGCGTAGCTCCGCATTGATCGGTGCCACTGCCAGCGACGCCCGTATAAGCGCTGAAATCACCGGCCTTTTCTGCGGCCGTCGGGACACACGCACTTACAGCCACGGCACGGACTTCGCGGTTCCACTCCTGGTTCCACCAAACGAACAGCTTGTCCTTGATAATCGGACCGCTGGCGTTGTAGCCCCAATCGTTGCGCCGGAGTTCCGCCTTGGTGGGGTTGGGTGCGTTGTTCGAGAGCCAGTCGTTGGCGTCCAGTTTGTCATTCCGGCCCGCGTAAAACACGCCGCCATGAAACTGGTTCTGGCCTGATTTCGTGGTAATGCTGATGATGGCGCCCGATGCCTGGCCGTATTCCGGTCCGTAGGCGTTGCGCACCATCTTGAATTCCGCGATGGCATCCACCGACGGATACACCAGGATCGTGCGGTTCGAGCCCACGTCGTTGTTGTTCACGCCATCGACCAGGAACAAATTGTTCGTGTAAGGATTGCCGTCGACGGAGAAGTCGCTGCCCCCGGTGAGGCCCTTATCCCGGCCGTTGAAGTCATTGGCCTTGGACACGCCCGGCGACAAAGTTACCAGGTTCATGAAGTTCTCGCCGTTTAGCGGAAGCTCCCGCACTTGCGTGCCTTGAACGATTTCGCCGACTTCCGAGGTCGCCGTTTGCACCTGAACGCCGCTGGCTTCCACAGTGACCGTCTCGTTGACGGCGCCAACTTCCAGCCTGGCGTTGACCTCGGTCACCGTCGAGGTATGGACTTCCACGCCCTTAGAAACAAATTCCTTAAAACTGCCCTGCTTTACCGTGATCTCGTAGGTCCCGACCGGCAACTGGGCGAACGAATACACCCCCTGCTCGCTGGTGGTCGCCTGGTAAGTCGCGTTCGTCCCTATATTCCTGCTGGTTACGGCAGCGCCGGCGACGGTCGCGCCGGTGGAATCCGTCACCGTGCCGGTGATCGTGCCAGAGTATTGCTGCGCATACGCGGCGAAGGGAATCGCCAGTGCCAGCAGCAATACGCAAAACAGCGCGGGAACAGCGAACAGCTTGCTATTCGCGGCTTTTGTCTGCGTCAATCGATTTTTCATTCGCACACCCCACAAGAATTTTTTCAATCCAGCCGAGGCAAAATCTTCGATGTGAGTTGGATCAGGGCGACTTTTCGGCACGCAAGTCGGCCTTTAGCCGACTTCGAAGACCCAGGACCCAACCACCATTGGTCCCTCGACGAGCACCTAATGCTTTCGTATTACTCCCTGTATAGAGGCCGGAGGAGGCCTTGTCAAGTAAAAATAAGCATATTCTACAGAAAAAATAATGTTATTCTAACCGCGCCAAACGGGGCCGAGAAGTGGTGTACGGATTGGTAGCCTCAGAGGTGGTGAGACTCCTACTCTTGTGGTGTAACTTAATCTGTTAGGGAAGCGTCCCAATCTATGATATATGGTGAGAAATACGGTATATGGAAGAGCTGGTCTCGCCCTAGGCGATTAACTCTTTCTTTGTCATGCACTTAGCCATCCTTTGCACGCTGTGCTCTGATCGGCCTGATATGGCCGGCTCGCTATTCGAGTGCATTTCCGAGGTTTTTGGATGACGCATGCGTCAAAAAAGAATGCCGGCCCCCAACGGGAGGCCAGGGTTACGCTAAAAACCATCGCCCAACACCTTGGACTCACCCCCGGCACCGTTTCCGCCGCTCTTAACAACTCCGCCGCCGCCCGTTCCATTCCAGAGCACACCAAAAAGCGCATCGTTGCCGCCGCCAAGGACCTCAATTACCGCCCCAACTATTTCGCCCGTTCGCTTCGCCTGCGACGCACCTACACCATCGGCGTGATCGCCGAAGAGATTGGTGACGCCTACGGCTCGCTGGTCATTAGCGGTGTTGAAGAATATTTGAGGAAGCACAATTTCTTCTTCCTCACGGTGATTCACCGCCACGACCCCAAGCTGCTGCAAACCTATGCGCAAATGCTTTTGACCCGCGGCGTCGAGGGCTTCATTACTACGGATACCTCAATCACGGAGAAGCTCCAGTTACCGACGGTGGCGGTCGCCGGACACGGGCACGTAGAAGGCGTGACCAACGTCATCCTGGACCACAAGATCGCCGCCCGCATGGCCCTCACTCATCTTTGGGACCTTGGGCACGAAGAAATCGCCTTCCTGAAGGGGCACCCAGCAAGCTCCGATTCGGCCGTGCGCTGGGAAGCCCTATGCGAAACCGCCGCCGAACTGGGTATTCGCGTCCGCCCGGAGCTGACCGTCCAAATCGAGAGTACCGTTTCCACTCCCAATCTCGGCTACCCGTGCGCCAAGGAGTTGCTCGCGCGAAAGCGGCCCTTCACGGCGCTGTTCGCCTACAACGACATTTCCGCGATCGGCTCGATCTGGGCCTTCCGGGAAGCGGGCTTGCGCGTGCCGGAGGACATCTCCGTCATGGGCTTCGACGACATTCCCGCCGCGGCCTTCAATAACCCTGGGCTGACTACGGTCCGCCAGCCCCTGGAACGCATGGGACAAATAGCGGCCAAAACCGTCGTCGACCAAATTGAGGGCCGGGCGGAATTTTTGCCGGAGATCGCTATCGAGCCGGAGTTTGTCGTTCGCGCCTCCACAGGTCCCGCGCCCCAGCGTCCAGCATGGCCCCTGGAATCGGAGAAGAACCGCGATTCGCACGATTAACGCCTGGCTGCCGGGCCCACCTCCCCGGCTGATATCCGGCTATGGAGCACACCAATAGTCGTCGGACGCGTTGCTTTCGCGACGCCACCCATTCACACTGGTCTCCGCGGACGCCTTTCTCACTGAGTATGGTTAGCTTCGCCAGACGGCTTTTCCTAGGGGTTTCCGCTGCAGGCCTATTTCTCTGGCCGCTGTGCGCTCCCGTGCTCCACGCCCAGCTTTCCACTGCCGACCATCTTGCTGAGCCCGGTTTCTGGCCCACGCAGAACGCTGCTTCCCGCCGCGACTATGTTGGCTCCGGAGCCTGTGCCCCCTGCCATGCGGCGGTCGTAGCGTCCCAGAAAGCCACGCCCATGGCCGGCACCACTCTGCGCGCCGACGACGCTGGCATCCTCCACTCCCATCCGCAAATGAACTTCGCCGTCGGTAAATATCATTACGACGTCAAAACCGCCGAAAAACAAAGCGTCTACACTGTCACCGACGGAACCCGCACCCTATCCGCAACGCTGCTGTGGGCCTTCGGCACCGGTCGTGTGGGCCAGTCCTACCTCTTCAAGCAAGAGAACGGAAACTTCTACGAAGCCCGCGTCACCTATTTCGCCACCCTGCAGAACCTCCATTTCACGCCCGACCGCGCGCTAACCTCTCCGAAAGACGTCGAGGAGGCCATGTACCGCCCGGTGGGTGCCGCCGAAATCGGCCGCTGCTTCGCCTGTCATTCCACTGCATCCAGCATCGACGACCAGTTCGACGAGAGAAATCTGACCCCGGGAGTAACCTGCGAAGCCTGCCACGGTCCCGGCGCCAAACATGTCACCGCCATGCAATCCGCCAAGCTCAGCGGCACCGCCCCGCCCGGAGACGCCGCGATCTTCAACGCCGCCCAGCTTAACCCGGCCGACTCCGTGGACTTCTGCGGCGCGTGCCACAGCACCTGGTGGGACGTGAAACTCTCTGGAGTCACCGGAGTATCCAACGCTAAGTCCCAACCCTACCGCCTCGAAAGCAGTAAGTGCTGGGGCAAGGGCGACGCTCGGCTCACCTGCGTTGCCTGCCACAACCCGCACCAGCAAGTTCAGTCCGATCCATCCTCATATGATCGGTCCTGCTTGAGCTGCCACGTAGCTTCCGTCGCCGCAAAAAAAACCGCCGATCACCCGGGTGCGCCCTGCCCCGTCAGCACGCAGAACTGCGTCTCCTGTCACATGCCCAAAGTCTATGTCCCGGAAAATCATTACAACTTCACCGACCACCGCATCCGCATCGCCCGCCCCGGCGACCCGTACCCCAACTGAAGAGTTCAAAAGTGTAAGGGTGCAAGAGTATGAGGGCTTCCTCAACCGGGGATGGCGTGCTGCCTCTCTTAAACCGTTACACTTTTAACTCATCTTCACTCCCACTTCCCCGCCCCCTCCACAATCGTCACATAGCGATCCACCGGCAAATTCGTGAACCGCTCGACCACCCCACTAGGCTGCGGCCATTTCACTTCCAGCCAATCCATCTTCGCGCGCTTCCCAATCCCGAGCACCAGCCGCGGATCATGCGAAGCCAAAAAACTTCCCCCGCCCACCTTCATTCGCGCACGCTTCAAATCGCCAGCCTGATAGGTAACCCGCGCTCCAATCGCATCCGGATTACACTTGCGCCCGACCAAGCGCACACCCAGCCAGTGATTCTGCTTACCCACATTGTTTCGCAGCAGCACTGGCGCCGCATCATTATTAGAAATCAGCACATCCACGCCGCCGTCGTTATTGAAATCCCCAATCGCCAACCCACGCGCCGCAAACGACTTCCCAAATACCGGTCCGCTTTCACCGCTCACATTTCTGAAAACCTTCCCCTCTTTTTGAAAGAGCAGCAAGGGCTCTTTGTAAGTAACTTGGTGCGAAAATTCCTCCACCAGATCATCCGGGAAGCCGTTGGCGATCATCAGATCCATATTCCCGTCGTTGTCGTAGTCAAAAAACTTCAAACCCCATCCGCTCATCCATCGTGTAGCCATCCCTATGCCCTGCTGCATGGCCACATCCTCAAACGTTTCATCGTGGTTATTCTGATACAGCGAAAAAATCTCCTGGTCGATATTGGCCACAAACAGGTCCATCCAGCCATCGTCGTTGAAGTCCGCCGAGTCCACTCCCATCCCCGAGCGCGCCCGGCCCTCCGCGCTGTACGCCACGTCCGCCGCCAACCCCACTTCCTCGAACCGCCCGCCGCGATTCACAAACAGGAAATTCGCCACCGTATCATTGGCCACGAACAGATCCATCCACCCATCATTATTAATGTCCGTGGCCACCACGCCCCAAGCTTTGCCCAGATGCTCCGCGATCCCGCTTTCCTTGCTCACATCGGTGAACGTTCCGTCCCCGTTGTTATGAAACAACCAGCTCGGCCGCGGCTTGAAAATCCGCGGAATACAATAATGATGCGTCCCATCCTTATCCACCCCGCAACCCAGCGATTTATCGAACTCCGCGAACTCGCAAACGAACAGGTCCAACCGCCCATCGTTGTCATAATCAAACCAGACCGCGCTCGAACTCCACCCCGGAGCCGCCACGCCGGCCTTCTCGGTAACATCCGTGAACGTCCCGTCGCCGTTGTTGTGAAAAAGAATGTTGCGCCCATACTGCGTCACGTACAGGTCGGCAAAGCCGTCGCCGTCGTAGTCCCCCGCCGCGACCCCCATCCCATACCCGCCGCCACTGACCCCAGCTTTCTCCGTCACATCCGTGAAGGTCCCATCGCGATTGTTGTGGTACAACGCATTCCGCAGTGGCTTCGGCGGATCGTAAAAATCACTCTTCCCGCTGTTCACCAGATAAATGTCCATCCACCCATCGTTGTCATAGTCGAAGAACGCGCAACCCGCCCCGCTGGTCTCTGGCAAGTGCTTTCCCGCCGACTTCCCGGCCGTATGCACCCAGCCAATTCCGCTACGCGACGCCGGAATCTCCTCGAAAGCATCCGGCCGCGAAGCCGCAAGCAGCGGCAATGCTCCGCCCACCGGAAGCTTCCCCAGTGGAAAAGCCCCGGCCACCAAAGACAGTTGCTTAAGGAACCAGCGGCGAGAAAAAAACGAAGACCAGCGACGAGAATATCGATAGGCCATTCGCGGCATTATGCCCAGAACCCTGGCACGATGCAAAAACTGCGTCGTCCCGCCCTTGTAGCGGCGAGTTTATCTCGCCACTCTTTTTCTTGAGCTGCAGACTGCCGGGCTATGTCACAGCAAATGGCTAACGATATTCTCTACGGTTGCGATAAAAGAATCGAAGTCCCGCGCGCTCTTCAGGCTACCATACTCGAAATACACCATATATTTGTCATTGCTGGCGATAACGCCCGCAAGCTTGGTGCCGCCAAGAAATCTCAGCTTCTCCGGCGACAAGAAAGCCAGCACCGCCCCGCGATCCGATCCCTTCAGCCAATAGTGACTTGCGAATTCCGGCGCCGCGCCCGGCTCGACCTCGATGCTCGACGCCGGTTGGCTCGTCAACTTATCCACGGCGATCTCGACCATGTGGACCAGCGAGTTCCTCCCCAACGAAAACCGTGGCAACCCGGGATTCCTGACCTTCGCCACCTTGTATCCAATAGGCTGTCCCCCGCTGGCGGTTTGCGGCGCTACGCTAAGATCGAAAATCGTCACCTCTTCCGATCTCAGGCTGCACACCATGGCAAACGGATCGTCCGTTCCTCTTCCCAAGTCCTCGATATCGGCAATCCCGTCGGATCCCTTGTTAAGATTCCGGAACGCGGGATTGGTCATAAGCTCGCGCAAGGAAGACCTGCCCGCGAGTTCGACGGCCTCAGGATTCGCCAAGCGATACCCTTTTTGTCGCGCGTACTCGGAGACAAGTTTCGTCCGATTCCGAAATTTTCGCGGTCCACCCACGAAAATGGAACTAACAGCCGGTAACAGGAAGGAAACCAAAATGAAAAGAAGGATCAAATAAATCGGATGGCTAAACAAGTAGCTCATAAGCTCCCAGCCCCACCGTGACTGCAAAATATTTCTACGCGGATTCGGCGCCCGGCGTAGTCGCCGGCCATCCTGGTAGGGGTAGGGGCTTGCCCCTCCAGGCGTCCACACGACCGCAACGTCACCCGTCAGCGCTCTCCAGAAAAGTATCCCGGCTTGCGCGCGGTAACAATGCGCAGCGGCGGAAAAGTTGCCAGAGACAGCGGCACGTTGCGTACCTCCAACCCCAACCTCAAAAACGCCTCACGATACTCGCCCATATGCCGGAAGTCCCGTAGGGGCACGGCACGCCGCGCCCGCTCTTGCCTTTCTCCGGTGCCGGCAGCCCCCCTGCCGGTAACCTTTAAAAACTTCAAACTCATCGGAAATCCAAAATCCCCTGAGACTGCATCATAATGTAACGATGCGGGCTACTGCGGCCAGATATACGTCTTGGGTAACCCGGCTAGGCCTCGTTGTCCTGTCTTGCGGCGTTCCAGCTCTGGCTCAGTCTCCGCAGTCCCCCACCCCGGAAATGGAGCATAGCCTGCCTGGGGCACCGACAACGGGGTTATCCGCTGGCGAGCAGTCGCCCGACCAGCGATTATCAGGAAACGTCGCCGGAACAATTGTCGATCGCTCTGGGGCCGCCGTCGCGGGGGCCCGTGTAAAACTTACGCCCGAAGACCAATCAGCTAGCCGAGAAGCCCTGTCCGGCGACGATGGGCAGTTCTCCCTATCCAATATCCCACCAGGGCCTTTTCAGCTCACCATCATGTCCGAGGGTTTCGAGACCCAAACATCCTCTGGGGTCCTGCGCTCCGGGGAGACCTGCGTCGTTCCCCAGATCGTATTGGCCGTTGCCACCGCTACCTCCGAGGTGCGCGTGGTACCCTCGCAGGTCGAAATCGCCGAAGACCAGATCAAGGTGGAAGAGAAGCAGCGGGTCCTCGGTGTCATTCCCAATTTCTATGTCACCTACGTCCAAAATGCCGTTCCACTCACCCCCAGGCAAAAGTTCGAGCTGGCCTGGAAGTCGACCATCGATCCCGTCAACCTCGCGGTCACTGGCGCCATTGCCGGAATTCAGCAGGCGCAAGACGACTTCAGTGGATACGGGCAAGGCGGACAAGGCTATGCCAAACGCCTGGGTGCCTCCTACGGCAACTTTGTTGTCGGTACGTACATCGGAGGCGCCATCCTGCCGTCGCTCCTGAAACAAGACCCGCGTTATTTCTACAAGGGCACCGGCAGTAAGCGTTCGCGCGTTCTGTATGCGATCGCCAATTCGGTGATCTGCAAGGGCGACAATGGGCGCTGGCAGGCCAATTACTCCGGTATCCTTGGAAGCCTCGCCGCGGGCGGTATCTCCAACCTCTACTACCCAGCGAGAGATCGTGAGGGCGCGGAATTGACGTTTGAAAACGCTCTTATCGGCATTGGCGCCGGCGCCGCCGTCAATCTCCTCCAGGAATTTGTCATGCGGAGATTGACGCCCAGCGCTTCCAACCCATCGAACCCGGATCCGCCGCCCAAACTCCAAAGCAAAATCAGCAAGTTATTCAATACGCTGGTCCACGAGGGCGATTAGGGTTATAACCAACGTGACCAAGGCCGACGAACGGCGGTAACATCTGTCGTTGTGGTTTGCCCACTGCAACGCCGCGTTCGGGATTCCCGGCCTTACCTCCCCTTGCTCTGTCTGCTGACACTCGGTTTCGCTCCCGCGCTCTTCGCGCAAACGACCTCTTCGTCACCTGGAACGGGCGTACGTAATGCCTTCGACACCATCGCAAGGGCGGCCACCGGTGAGCGCGAAGCCGGCAAGACCGTCGACGCCATTGCTGACTACCGGCGCGCTTTGGAACTTCGGCAGGACTGGCAAGAGGGCTGGTGGTATCTGGGCACCTTGCAATACGACTCCGACCACTATGCGGAAGCCGTTCCCGCCTTCCAAAAACTCGCCCAACTCGCGCCCGCCATGGGCCCCGCCTGGAATTTTCTGGGTCTCTGCGAATTTGAAACCAAGGACTACGCGAGCGCTCGGGCCGATCTGGAAAAGGGCCAAGCGCTCGGTGGCAATGACGACCCGGAAATTTCACGCGTCGCCAAATATCACCTGGCCCTTTTGCTGAATCGCAACGGTGAATTCGAGGGCGCCTCAGCGATCCTTGTTTCGGCGTTCGGGCAAAGCCAGCTTCCGCCCCAGGCTAAAGTCGCACTGGGACTCGCCTTGCTTCGCGTCCCTCTCTTGCCCGAAGAACTCGATCCCTCGCACGATGCGTTGGTTCATGCCGCGGGCGAAGCCGCTGCGGCGGCGGTGCAACAAAGCGATTCCGCGAAAGCGCAAGACTCCCTTCGCGCTCTCATAAAATCTTATCCCGCCACTCCCTATCTCCACTACGCCTACGGCAAAACTCTGGCTGCTGCCGGAAAGAACCAGGAAGCCCTACTCCAGCAGCGCCAGGAAGCCGAGATCTCTCCACAGAGCGCTCTGCCTCAAGAACAAATTAGCTCCCTCGAAGTGCGCCTTAAACATCCGCAGGAAGCCTTGCGCGCGGCGGAACAAGCCGTGCGCCTCGCCCCAGATTCTGTAGCCGCGCATCGCGCGTTAGCGGAAAGCCTGCAAGCCCTTGGTAAAAAGGATGGCGCCGACCAAGAATTCGCCGCGGCGGGAAAGCTCGCACCAGAAAAATCTGAGCCAGAGGAAAGAATAGCCCGGCTATACGCGCTCTCCTCGTCCATGAGCCCTGCGGCAGGCGCTCCAGCAACAGCGGACGACCTCTGGAATCAGGCTATGCAGGACTATTCCAGCGCGCGCTACCCGGAAGCCATCGCCGTGCTGAAAACCTGGGTCGAGCGCTCTCCCAACTACGGAACCGCCTGGGCTGTGATGGGGCTCTCCGAATTTGCGACGAAAGACTACGACAACGCGCTCATCCACCTGCAACGCGGCCAGGAACTTGGCTTGGGCGGCAGTCCGGAATCCGTGCGCCTGGCGAAATACCACTTGGCCGTCCTGCTCAATCGCGACCGCCAATTTGACCGAGCCACCCAGATCTTGGCTCCCGAAGCCGGCCCCGGCTCGCTCGCGAGTAAGGTTCAATTCGCTCTGGGCATGGCCTTGCTCCGCATCCCACTGCTGCCAGACCAAGTGGAACCAGGGAAACGCGCCCTAGTGCAAATCGCAGGAGAAACCGCCGCGCTTCTGCAGGAGAGCAAATACGATCAGGCCTTTCCGAAATTTCAACTCCTGCTGAAGGACTACCCGGCCACGCCGTTTCTTCATTACGCCTACGCCACGGCGCTCGCTTCCCTTTCGCAATACGGCGAAGCCGAAGCGCAGTTCCGCCAGGAACTGCGCATTTCGCCCGCGAGTGAACTCCCTTACGTGCGTCTGGCGTCGCTGGCGCTACGCCAGCATCGCCCCGCCGACGCCTTGCCGCAGGCGCAGCGCGCCGTGCAACTCGCGCCAGACTCCGCCGAAGCGCACTATGTACTTGGCCGAACCTATTTGGAGTTGGGACCCGAAGAAAAAGCCGTCCACGAGTTGGAAGCGGCCAGCAAGATCAATCCCGGAAGCCCGGAAGTGCACTTCAACTTGGCCAAAGCGTACGCCAAAGCCAAGCTACCGGAAAAGGCCGGCGAAGAACGTGCCATCTTCGCCCGACTTAACGCCCTAGCCGAACAGCAACGCAGCCAACATGGGAATCAAGCTTACGGCGGCTCCCACGACACCTCCGAACTGTCTCCGGCGCGCCTCGAACCTGGCGAGCCGGATGAGCCCAAGCAGCCCTAACTCAAGCTCATCACAGTTCCCGGACTCCGTGGCTGCGAATCAAGAAATAAGTGGCCACGCAAACCAGCAACACGCCGTTAACCATAAGCACCGGAGGCGCCCCAAACCGGCTCGCAAAAAAGCCGCCCACCAAACTGCCGAGCGGCATGCCGCCGCGAAAGGCAACCATGTAAATGCTCACCACCCGCCCACGCAAATCGTCGGGCGCGATCAACTGCACCAACGAAGTAATGGTTGCGAAAACCACGATCAGAGCGGCGCCGAAGGCAAACAACAGCACATCGCTCAGCCACAACACCCGCGACAAGGCAAAGCCGACGATCAACAATCCGCACAGTACCTGAACGATAAGAACGATGCGGCCCATGCGCTTGTACTTCCCCAGCCAGGCCACCACCAGCGCGCCGACGACTGCGCCCGCCCCGGAAAACGCCATCAGCCGGCTGTAGGCGCCGACCCCTTGATGAAATACCTTCTGCGCAAAGAGCGGCAGGAAAGTCAGCACGGCGAAGGCCAGAAAAGTGGTGGCAAACGCGAGCACGGTCAGCGCCAGCAAACTGCCTGTATGGCGGACATAGGAAAGCCCGCCGCGCAATTCTTCGCCGATGCGCTTGGGAGACGCGGGCGGGATGTGCTTTACGTGCAGCGCCATCAGCGCCACGATCACGACCAAGAAGGACAGGCCGTTCAGGGAAAAACAGGCCGCCATGCCGGCGACGGCCAGCACTCCGCCCGCGAGCAACGGGCCGACCACGCGGGCCAAGTTGAATTGGATGGAATTGAGGGCGATGGCATTCGGCAAATCGTTCTTGGCCACCAGCGACGGAATGAGCGCCTGAGACGCCGGCCCGCCAAACGCTTGTGCCAGCCCGGTAAGGAAAGACAGCATGAGAATCTGCCAGACGTGAACGACATCGAAGAAAACCAACGCCGTTAAAGTGAAGGCGCAGGACATTTGGATGTACTGGGAAACAATCAGGGTCCGGCGCCGGTCGAGCCGGTCGGCGAGGACTCCTCCGAGCAAGGTGAACAGCAAAATCGGCAACTGTTGCAGGAAGGCGTCGAGTCCCAGAAAGAAGGCCGAGCCGGTCAGCGAAAGAACCAGCCAGTTTTCCGCCACACCCTGCATCCAGGTGCCGATACTGGAGGTAAACGAGCCGAACCACAGCACGCGGAAATCGCGATAACCGAACGCCGTCAGGATGCGGCGCATGGTGCGCGATCCCATCGTGGGAGGTACCGCGGGGCCGACGGTGGTAGCGACCTGGTCGCTTTGGGGAGAGGTGGTCAAGGACGGTAACAGTTATATTTTGACAGAAACTGGCGCCATCGTCCGGCGATTACGTCGCAAGAGCCAAGCTTCTTGTTGACGCTGCAGCGACAAGCGGCAACCTCCGTATTGTACGCGATCTTGCCCCTCTACGTTTCACGGGCGTGCCAGGAGAACCAAGCAGGAAAGGATCCGTCGCGCCAGGCTTTCACTTCGGCTGGCTGGGGCGGTCTTCCAGTGTGACTTGATACCAGCTTTGACGTATTTTCAATGACTTAGGGCGCTCTCGCTTGCGCCAGAAGGCCTCATTTGCAAGGGATTGTGCACCAACTGCGCACCAAGTCTGGTTTGCCGCTGTTCTCTGCCGTACTTCCTAAGCTTTTACTCGACTGCGGTCAGAGACGGATTGCCGCGTATGTCCCACCCGCGACCTCGAGCGCGGAAGGCGCGCACGGCGGCGCGGGCCGCATCCGCTCCCTCGAGCATCGCGACGTACCTGCCAGACCAAACTGTCGCTACCTGTCGTATTCTTGGTTCACCGAAAACAGCCGGCGCGTTGGGAGCAGCAGGTATAAACGGAGAGGTTCGATGCTGACACGACGGAGATTCCTGGCCACCGCAGCGTACACCGTGGCTGCAGCCCGTCTTCACGCGCAGGGCCAAGGCAAAGTTCGGGTTGCGCTCGCCATTCCCAGCGAAGCGACTGGCCCTCACATGCCTGTTGACTTTGTCGGCCTGTCTTATGAGGTGCAGCAACTCTCGGACCCGACTTTCTTTTCGGCGCAGAACAGCGGTCTGATTCGCGAGTTCAAAGCACTGTCGTCAACCGGCGTACTGCGCCTTGGGGGTAACACCAGCGAGTTCGCTTACTGGCAACCTGCGCCTGATCCTCCCGAACCAGAACATCCTCAAGTCCGCGAGGCTGAGGGTGAGCCCAAAGCCCACTACTACGCGGTGACGGCTGAGGCAGTCAGGAACCTGGCGGAGTTCCTCCTAGCCGCTGGTTGGACCTGCCTGTACGGCATCGGGATGGGCACGAATACACCAGCACGCGCCGCGGAGGAAGCGGCCTTTGTAGCCGGGACGCTGGGCAACCGCCTGCAGTATTTTCAGGTCGGAAACGAGGCGGATTTATTTGCCAGGCATCTGCGCGATCCGAAGACATGGTCGGCCAAGACGTACCTGGAAGAATGGCTGACGCTGGCGCGCGCTATCGCAGATCGGGTGCCCGGGACAAAGTTCGGTATGCCTGATGTTGCCGGTGCCGTGTCATGGCTGACCGAGATTGCAGATCGGTGGCCTTCCATCCAGTCGCCGCCCCACGTGCCGACGCTGACTCATCATTATTACTTTGGCGGGCCGGCGACGAACCCCGAGGTCAACATTCCAAACCTGCTGAAACCGGCGACGATGCAAAGGGTGGAGAAAACGGCGAATATCGCAACGGCAGCAGCCAGCAAGATGGGCGCGCGCGTACGCATGACGGAAGGCAACACGTGCTATCGCGGCGGCAAGCCGGGTGTGTCCGACGTATTTGCCGCTGCGCTGTGGTCAGCCGACTATTCGCTGCTGCTGGCCAGTAACGACTACTCAGGCATCAATCTGCACGGTGGTACCGGCAAATCCGTGGCCAATTCCGTGGGCGGAGCTCTGCCCGGCGATGCGCTTCTCGAAGCGAAGGGCGAGACTCCCGAACAGATTGCCGCGCATCCGCATCCTTTCTATACACCGATTGCGACGTTTGGTTCGGAGTATCTCTTGGAACCGGTCGCGCATGGGCTGAAGTTTGCAGGCTCGTTTAGCGGCGGAACACTGTTGAAAACCGAGTTCTCGACGAAGCTGCAGGATGCGGGCGTCAATGCAACTGCCTACGCCGCGAAACTGCCCGGCGGCCAGACATCGGTGATCATTCTGAACAAGGACGGGGTAACGGACCTCGAGGTAGAACTCGACTTTGGTCGCGGCGTCAGTGGAGCGGTCGAAACCGAAATATTGCACGCGCCGGCACTGGACAGCCGCGAGGCGCACATCACCACCTCCACGAAAACCGACTCGCTCAGGGAGGGCAGGTACTCAGCCATTGTGCGCCGTGCAACGGGATTACGCCTGACAGTGATTTAATTGATTCGCGTAGTCACAAGTAAGCGGTGACCGCCCCTGATAGCTTCCATTTTATCTGCGGACTGGTTTGAAGTCGAAGTAAGCCAGATTCATGTTGCCGTTCGTCAATATGTGTCCGGTGAGAACGTTCTTGCCTTTGCTGAGAGGAATTTTGAAAAGTTGCGAAGCCAGATTCCAGTGGTGCCACTGACGCTAGGCTAGCGGCTCTGCATCTTACTAGTGCAGGATCTTTACAGGCAGCAAATATTCCGGCGTCGGCGTGAATATGGCCCACACGGAATGGAACCGCCAAGCCAACGAGATGCCGCTGGATTCTGGGATAGCCACGATTCAGTTAAAGTATTTGGCACAGTTTTGGCACAGTGACACCGAAAATAACCACTCGGATTAGGAGTAAGGTTGGAAAGTGCTTTAGAATGAATAAAGCAGTCATCGTCGGGGCGTAGCGCAGCCTGGTAGCGCGCCTGCCTTGGGCGCAGGAGGTCCCGAGTTCAAATCTCGGCGCCCCGACCAATCTTTTCTGCGACTTACAGGCATCTCTAAAAAATCCTTCCCCTCAATTGGGGGGAAATTGGGGGGACTTACTGCAACATCCCCAAATTCGCCTCAGCTTCTTGCATCTTCACCGCACGATACTTCTCCATCTTTTCAACCGCTTCTACCTTGTAGTGCTCGGCGATCTTCACATACCGCATGGTCATTCCGATCTCCGAGTGCCCTAGGATTCTCTGCAGGATGGTCACATCCGTCCCGGACAGAATGGACCGGGTGGCAAAAGTGTGACGCAGGTTGTATAGATCAATTGCGCCTCTTAAACCAATCTTGTCGCAAACACGGTCATGCGCTTTGCGCACAGACCCGAGATGCACACCGGGTTTCCTCGAACTGGGAAAAACCCAATAGTCATTCTTGTGGCTCTGCCTGCGCTTCTTGAGCATCTCGAAGACTTCCGTGCTCATAGACAGAGTACGTCTGGCGTTCTTGGTCTTTCCGCGCACGATGAAGATTGTGCGGTTGATGAAATCGATGTTCGAATAGGTCATGCGGAAGACTTCATCCGGCCGCATTCCCTGCCCAAGCATGATGATGGCGACGCTCTTGAGGGGCTCGGAGGCAAGTGCCAAATACTTGAGCTCCTCTTCAAACGTCAGGATGTGGACATCCGGGATTTCCTCTGGAAAGGGTTGCACTTTTCTTGCGGGGCTTTTCCAGAGTAGTCCATCGTCTACGGCCATATTGAGAATCTTCTTTAGTGTGCCAAGCTCGCGATTCACTGTGGCTGGCGAGACGGTCTTGGTCTCGCTTCCCTTCTTCAGGTCTCTGGCTCGACTGGTCTTGTAGTCCTCAATCATGCTTTTAGTAATTTGGTCCAAGAATGCTCCCTTGAACTGTTTTCGCAAGAATTTGAGGCTGTTGTTATGCAGGTCGATTGTGTTTTGAGCGAGCGGCTGCTCGATTCGTTGGAGGAAGATTTCGACGTATTCCTCAAATAAGGGTGGTTGTTCACGTGGTCGCAGCCCGTGTGTGCCTTGGATCAGTTCTGTTTTCAGGACCGACTCCACCTTTTCAGCTGCGCGTTGGTTGGTTAGTTGTGTTGACTTACGAAAGCGGCGACCGCCGAATTCAAAGTCATAGTAGAAGTGTCTACCTCGTTTAAAGACTGCCAAAACTACCTCCTTTCAGGGTTTTCCCCCGAGGTAACCGACACTAGCCTCTTCTCCAGCCACGCGTCAATGTCGCCCTGCCGGTAACGAACACATTTCCTACCCAGACGGACAAATGGAATTTCCTTCTTCAGCCAGCGCCATTGCGCCAGGGTCTCTGGTGAGAGTCCGGTCATCTCCGCCACCTCTACCGTCGTCAAGAGCTTTGTCATGGAGACAGCTCGAGCGACGGCGGAGTTTGAGTGTGTCCGTGAAGAATGTAGTGGACCGTCAGTGGTCAAATCCGATTTCCTTTGTTTGTGTTCTGTCACCTTCTTCGGGCCTTTCGTTTGCGCTTTGTGGCGCAAGTTCAGCTTGAGCCTTCATGACGGTGTGGCGTGCGTAATAGATCGGATCGGCTTTGTCTTTCGAACGGTAGTCAGCAATACGTTGGATCACCGCTTCTGGGTCGTCGCCGCGGGCGAGGGCGCGCTTGGCAAAAGCCCAGTCGTGTTCGGACTGGCTTATATTGTTCCGGGGCGAGGACTCGCGTTTGGCGCGGTTGTTGTAGTTGTAGCGAGGCGAGTCCTGCGAATCGATTTGTAGTTTGAAGTCGCGAAGATGGTACGTTTCCGTCGATTCTTTGCGGGCCTCGACATAGAAATCCGTTTCGTACTTCTTGTTGGCGAAACCCGGAACTCGCAAAACGCGAGTCGCGTCCGTAGCTGCGGGATCGCCACCGAACTCCCGCGCCATCGCCTGCAAGAGGGCTTCTGCCTCTTCGAGATTCATGCCTTCGACTTTCCAGACGATTTGATGTTTTTCTGGCGAACTATTCACGACGTAGTTGGGCTTCGGAACGAGGCTGGAATTCTCGATTGCTTCGAGGGCTTCAGGGCCGCCGTGATCCAAGTCAATGTAAACGTGCTTGATGGAATCAATGTCTTCCTTGGTTCGCGTCGAGGCATCTTTCTTGAGAGGGTTCATACCTACATAAATGTCCGAGCCGTTCGCATTCTTGTAGCGGAGCCATGCCTGAAACTCGGGGCTTGCGGCTTTTTGTGCGCTGGTGATGCGCTGGATGGTTTCGCCGAAATCGCGGTTCAGGACGAGAATCGCGATCCGGTCGGCCGCATCGAAATTGTCAAGAATGTATTCCGAAGCGGAAGGGATAAGCTGTTCACTCTTTTCAGCGACGTTCATACAAGCTCCTTGTGACAATCGAAAATGAAACCGTAGTTGTACTCATCTCTGTCGGGATCGTAGCCGTGGATTTCCACGACTTCGGAGACAAAGCGCCGGCCGGGGCGACGTTCGAGATGCACGACGACGTTGACGGAATCACCTACGTTGGTTTTGATGGCGCGATAAGGCAGGTCCACACCGCTCTGCAAAACACAGCTTGTAAACCGTGCAAGGCCCTGTTTCGCGGAAGTTGCATGAACAGTGGAAAGGCTCCCGGAATGCCCCGTGTTGAGAAGCTGCAAGAGATCGAAAGCTTCACCGCCACGAATTTCACCAAGGATTAAACGGTCTGGCCGGTGGCGAAGCGATGCTTTCAGAAGATCTCGAATGGTGACAGCGGGCAAGCCGTTTTGTGGCTGCCGCGCCTCGAAGCGGACAAGGTTGTCCTGGCCCATGTGAATTTCAGACGTGTCTTCAATGAGGAGAATTCGTTCATCGGCGGGAATGAATTTTCCGAGGACATTGAGCAATGAAGTTTTCCCTGAACCGGTAGACCCAGCGATCAGAATGTTTTTTCGAGCCAGGACGTAGGTTTCCAGTTGATTGGCGAGCCATCGTTCCATTGTCCCGGCTTGTACGAGGTCTTCGATGCCGAAGTGCCGGGCGTTGAATTTGCGGATTGTTAGAGTGATGCCATTCACGCTGCACGGCGGAATGACCGCCGCAACACGGCTCCCGTCCGGAAGCCGCGAATCGAGGATAGGTTTTGATTCCGAAATGTCGTCGCCTAGTCGCCGCGCAATGTTTTTAACGGCGACCATCAGTGATTTCTCGCCCAGATGAATATCCTTCATCTGCTCGACGAATCCGTCTTTCTCAATAAAGATGTGGTCGGGGCCGTTGACCATGACTTCACTGATCGAAGGGTCGAGGAGCAGGTGTTCGATGGGCTTGAGAAACGGGATGATGGTTTCAAATCCATTCATTAGAGTTCTCCGTCCGCAAGCTGGCGAAAGTACGATTTGTTCACATCGTTGTAGTAGGGCTTGAGGTAGCAAAATGTCGGCGGCATCGGGTTCGTGCCGTCGTAGGCAAGGAGCGACTTATGAACCAGCCGAACCAAGTGCAAGAAATAGCTCCGAAGCCACCTGGCCTGCTGCCGAAGAATGTTCAGTCGTGGCTGCTCATCAGCTTGGCGCTCGTGATGGTCCTTATTATGTGGCTGACCGGGGGCAAGAAACCGCAGACCCCGACCAAGACAATTCCTCCCGCGCCGATGGTGCAGGCGCCACTCGAAGTCAATGACGCCAAAATCGCCGAGCTGCAGAACCGAATTCAGGAGTTGCAGCGTGACCAGCTTGTTGCCGAGAGCGCTCTCGCGCAGCAGACGAACCGTCCCATGAATCCCGCAACGCAGGACATACCGCAAACGCAACAGACCGCGGCAACGGGTAATGGTTCCACCGACCGCCCTGAAGATGTCATCCGCGCAGAACGGAAAAAGCGAGAGTACCTTTCGCTATTTGCGTCGAATGTCGCTCTCAGTTACCGCAAGCCTCTCGCCGGGGAGACAATTCCCGCTGTCGAGCCGAATTCCAGTCCGCAGAATCTGGCGGCCTCAGAACCCGACCCCACCCAGATCGCCAAGCTCTTGAAAGAAATGCAGCCGAATTCCGCTCCGTTGATTCCCGCAAAAAAAGATTCCGCGGAAGCACCCAATGACCGAAAGGAGGAAATCCGAACTCCTGCCGCCGTGTCGGCTGGCGCTGCCAATGCGGCGGCAGGAAAAAACTACGTACTGTTTGAAGGAAACATCCTCGAAAGCGTTCTGATAAACCGCCTCGACGGCCAGTTTTCCGGTCCTGTCGAATGCTTGCTCTCAACCAACGTCTATTCCAACGACCGCCAGCATCTCCTGATTCCAGCGGGATCGAAGCTGCTCGGTGAAACAAAACGGGTGGACAGCCTCGGCCAAAAGCGTTTGGCCGTGGCGTTCCATCGCCTCCTCATGCCTGACGGTTTCTCCGTCAACCTCGACCAGTTCAAGGGTCTCAACCAGATCGGCGACACGGGGTTGCGCGATCAGGTCAACAACCACTACCTGCGCATCTTCGGTGTCTCGCTGGCGATAGGCGTTCTCGGAGCCGTCGCCGAAGCCGGAACCGGCAACGCAATCACGTCGTCAAGCACGGACCTCATGCGCCAGGGAGTTGCGGGAAGCATGGCTCAATCGTCCGCCCAGATTCTCGACAAGTTCCTCAACATTCTGCCTACGGTCACGATTCGCGAGGGCCATCGCGTCAAAGTCTACTTGTCGGGCGATCTCGCGCTGCCCGACTACAACAATCACAAAATGCCTTCCGATTTGTGAAGGCCCGAAAGGATAGGAGTCCATGAAGAAAAAAGTCTTGGTTGCTTTACTCGTTCTCGCGCTGGGAGTCGGTACTGCTTCCGCGCAACTCGGGAACGGGGTCGTGTACGATCCGACGAACTACCAAAACGCAGTTCTGCGCTACCAACAGCTCCAGAAGCACCTTATTCAGTTGCAAAAGAGCTACGACAAAATTACCTCTCATTTGAACCTTGCCCTGCAGATGGCGAAGTTTGTCCAGAACATGCCGGCGCGCTACCGTGCCGTGTTTTCACAATGGCGGAATGTCAGTTCGCTGAACACTTTTGGAAATACCGGCTCATGGATCAGCGGCATCAACTCCGGCCTGCTACCCAACATCAACACCGGCTACCAGAAGTCCACGACCCAACTACTCCCATACAGCGCGGACCATCTTTCAGGCATGGACGCGTCGCAGCTGGAGCGCGTGCAATCCCAGTACGCATCCATCCAACTTGTGGACGGCGCGAACGTCAACGCCATGTCCACCATCGGCTCCATTCGGGGCAGCGCCCAGAATATTCAGACGCAGATCGGCAACCTTGAGCAAGACTCGTTCTCAACCGACTCCGACCTCAATAGCGAAGTGTCCGTCCTGAACAAGATCAATGCGGCGGGAGTCTTGACCCTTCGCACGTTGCAGGATTCAAACAAACTCCTCGCGTCACTTCTCGAACAACAGACCATCGTCGCCAAACAGCAACGCGATGCCACCACCAGCGCTATCAACGCCGATATTTCCAGGCAGGCGACCCTCGCCGGAAACATGAACCAGGTCACCGGCACCATCACCAATTCGCTACAAAACTTCCGCATGCCATGAGCTTGCGCAGGCCGTGATCCCACGTCAAAGGAGCCGAGCTATGCAGACTGACTTCCTGCAGTACATCTTTCAGGCAATCAACAACCTGCTCACGCAGAACCTCGGCTTCTTCGACGCTATGGGACAAAACCTCTTCCGCATGTTCGCCACCATCCTCATCGTCTGGTACGGCGTAAAGTCAGCCCTGTCCGCCGCAAGCGGCAAGCAGCCCTTCCAATTCGACAACTTCGCGAGCCTTCTACTCACCATCAGTTTTGGCTTCGCTATGGTCAATTACTACAGCACGCCGATTCCTGGCGTGGGAACCAGCTTCCACAACCTCATTACCGATGAAGCGCAATTTCTGTCGAGCAAGATCGACCAGGCGCAACTTCAGACCGTAATCGCACATGTCGCGGATTTTGAATCTCGAATGGATTCACCGAGCTGGGGAGACTTTCTCGGCACAGTCATTTATGTGGTCATAATTATTCTGCTTTCGACGGCTCAAGCCGTCGCTCTGATCGTCATCGCCTACGGCTTCATCGCAACCGCGGTCTGCGTTCTGGTTGGTCCAGTGTTCATCCCGTTCTTCATCGTTCCCAGAATGGAGTGGCTCTTCTGGGGCTGGTTTCGCTGCTTTATCCAGTACGCTTTCTATCAGGTAATCGCTGCTGCAGTTGTATACATCATCGGAAATCTAATCCTCGGCGCTCTGAGTCTGACGCCTGCTGGCGCTCTTTCCACGGTCCAACTCCTTGCATGGTTCCCAGTCCTCTTTATTACCTTTCTGGCGTCCATCTACGCCCTCCTAAAAGTCCCCGCTCTCACGAATCACATTTTCAGCGGTACCGCTGGCGGCTCTTCGGCGGTCTTGATTGAAGCAACCGCTGCCGCGGCTGCTACTGCCGCAAGGGAGCTCTAATGGACCGCGATAACACCTTTCATGACGCGAAACGCCTCTACCTCGAATCGTGTGGAGATCCGATGGTCACAAACACCTATCTCAAGATTG